>Ga0207051_1001_pt1 | contig 75171 bp, 67 predicted proteins | sample Alteio_BWMinCont_61_FD_153292 | JGI IMG/M metagenome (GOLD analysis project Ga0207051, IMG submission 153292) | Enriched cells from forest soil in Barre Woods Harvard Forest LTER site, Petersham, Massachusetts, United States -... | ecosystem: Environmental > Terrestrial > Soil > Temperate forest >...
GGGGGGCCTCAATGGTGACGAAAAATCAGTCGCCAAACATTTCGTTGCCGTCTCAACAAACGCTCCGGAGGTCTCGAAGTTCGGGATCGATACAGCGAACATGTTTGGTTTCTGGGATTGGGTCGGCTCGATTCTCTGTGATATTGATCTTGTCCCCGCGGAACATGGCTTCGATCCGGTCTCGAAGGCCGCAGTCCTCCGCCAGTTGGATGAGGAGCTCGAGCGTCTCGTCCGTGATCCGATTCTTCGAGTAATCCAGGAACAGTCCGGCGGCCTCCGCTGTCATGCGCTCGCCGCGATGGGGGTCTTCTCCAAAGAGCTGACGGAGATGCAACTCTTTGACTCTGGTGTGGTGAGCTTGGAGAGCTTTCCACGCTTTACGTTGGGTCAGCGGTTGAATGCCCACTCGTTTGGTGACTGGTGTTGAGCCTGTTGCCATACTCTTACTCCTTCTGTTTCCTTTTGCCTACTTAGTTCGGCCATTACCGCGCATCGAGGGCCGGCCATCATTTGCGCCTTCCCAGAGGCGAAACCCGCCGAGGAATGCGTTCGCGTTGTCACCTCTGCGGCAACCAGGAGGGAGGTCTTTCAGCTTCTTTACATTGCCTCCTCCGAGAACCACGTCGTCAGGATGGAAGGCTTCGAGCAGTCTGGCCACCCCATAAGCCACAGTGCGCTTCCACTTTTTCTTCCCTAAACGCTCCAATCCGCGGATCCCGAGGAAATCCTCGTAAGTTCCATTCTTGTAGGAAAGGTGGCCAAGTTCCATCGGCACCACAATGCCTTGATCGACAAGAGCGGCGCCCAGGCCGGTTCCAAAACCCAGGAACAGCATCAATCCTTTCTTGTAACTCCCGAGGGCCTGCATGGCGGCATCATTCATGATCTTCACGGGAAGCCCGAATGCAGCTTTGAAATCAAAACCGACCCAAGCGCGTCCAAGGTTGTGCGGTTCTGTGGCCGGCTTGCCATTTTGAACCAACCCCGGATAGCCGATGGCTACGACGTCATACTTCCAATCACCGGCGATCTGCTTGACCCCTGCAACCATCTGTTTAGGCGTCATTTTCGGTCCCGACGGAAACTTTCGGGGCTCCTTTTGCCCGGTGGCCAGAACCTTGACGTTGGTCCCTCCAACATCAACGACAAGAACGTTCATGGGATGACCTCTCGATTCAGTAGAGCTCCGTAGTTGGTATTTCATTTCTGTTGCGCGAAGCCTCACAACGTTCAATGGCTTGCGGCCTTCTTGAGCACGGCGGTCTTGGACGAGGTCACGGCCATCAGCTCATTCCAGGAATTGACGAATGACTTCGCACCTTCATCTTGAAGGCGAGCAGCCAAGGCGTCGACGTCTATGCCCGCCTTAGCGAACTGCGCTAAGACTGCTTCGCAATCCCCTCCGTCTGCCGCCAAGATCGATCCGAGTTCCGTATGATCCGCTAATGCTTTCAAAGTAGCCTCAGGCATTGTGTTCACCGTGAAAGGTGCAGCGAGGGCCTTTACATAAAGTATGTCGGACGCCGAAGGGTCTTTGGTACCTGTGCTGGCCCACAATAGTCTTTGTGGGTAGGCTCCGGCATTGTAGACACGCTGCCAGCGCGAGGATCCTAACAGTTCACGGCAAGCCTTGTATGTGCGTTCAGCGATAGCAATGCCGAGGCGATTGTTGAGTTCGGCGGGGACTTTACCTTTCACTGCGCCGTCCCATCGGCTGACAAACACAGATGCAACGGAGCCGACATTGGGCTTAAGTCCCGCGTCAATGCGCCGCTCTATTCCGCGCAGGAACGCCTCAGCAGCCGCGAGGTAATGCTCACGTGAGAACAAGAGCGTCACATTAATAGGTACACCTGCAAAGATCGCCTCCTCAATGGCTGGCAGACCCTCTTTGGTGCCGGGTATTTTGATAAATAGATTAGGCCTCGCAGCCCTGGCGTGCAGATCTTTGGCGGCGGCAAGTGTGCTGGCTGTGTCGTAAGCCAGAAGAGGCGAGACTTCGAGCGACACCCAGCCATCCACACCGTTTGTGCGATCGTAAATTGGCCGAAACAAATCGGCAGCCGCGGTGAGATCTTCCATCGCCAATTCGAAGAACAATTTCTCGCCTGACAAGCCTTTCTCAAGCTTTTCGCGAATCGAGTTGTCGTAGGCCGCACTGTTCTTGATGGCGTTGTCGAAGATCGTAGGGTTCGAAGTAAGCCCTGTCACCGACAGCTCGGCGACATAGCGATCGAGCGTTCCGCTGCGGAGCAAATCGCGAGTGATATTGTCAAGCCAAATGCTCTGACCCAAGTTGTGAAGTAATTGTGTGGCTTTCATCGCATCTCCTCGAACCTACGTTCGAAGCAAGGTAAGGCCCCTTGGAGATCCAAGGCGCTCGAATCACCTTGCACTGAATGTTGCTGCGATCCGGAAGACCATCAGATCGCGCGTTATCCCATCGCGGGGAGTTCCAGCGGGAACGCACAGCACGGGGCAATCCGGCAGTCCGTCATTAAGGTCTCGCCCCCGAGAATCACATGCCGCAGCAATTTAGCTAGAAAAGTGGAGCAAAGATACGCCCATCCTCCAGCGATCGAATCCTAGAGATGTTATTTTTCCTTGGCAACTGTCAAAAATGACAGCAAGGAAGAGGCGGTAAGCTGCTGAACGAGATCCAGATTGTTATGGCGGGTCTTTCCACTGGCATAGCCGATTTACGGGATCTTGCTCGCAGTCTTACTCGTTGCTTGCTAATTCATCACCACGGTTCACCGTCGGGATTCTTTCGGCAGAGGTTTCTGCGTGACTTCCACCAAGTCCTTCGTCAGTCCCGACCGTCGGCGAACTTAGAATCGTCAACCAGTTCTGAGCGCCAACCCCGCATGCGGATGCGATCAATCTGCCAGTCTCCATCATGATGTTGTTGGCATCACTACCACAGATCATGAGGATCTTTGCCACAAGGTTTTGGGCAACCTGTTTCAGTGCGCTGGCCCGCCTTGAAATCATCGGCTGGACTCCCGTAGCCCTGAGTGAAACAAAGCAAGATCGAGCCTCGCCTTGCGAGCCGCAGGTCGCTGTAGTGGATTTCATCAGACATTCTCAAGACGAGACCACTAACACTCCGTGTCGTGTTTTCTTCCTCAGAAGGATGCACTACGGCATAAAAAATGCAGCGCAGGCGGATGCTCGTGTCAGAAATGACAGAAACGCCGTAGATGCCAGCGCTCAACACCTGGCAGTTTTGACAGTATTCGTCGTTTGATTAAATTCGTAGCATCCTCCCGGTTCAAGCGTTTCGATCAAATGACGTGCGCATTTGTGCGGTGCCAGATTTCAAGTTCTTCGAAATTTGGAAGCAACAGAACTTCTGGGTTGAGCGCCTCACGCCTCTCGGGAGCTGGTGTTATGCAAAATAAGCAAAAGAAAATTGTCACATTCCTGCTCGCCATTGGCGCGTTGCATTCAACTGGGTGTGGAAAGATGGGGCTGCCTCCGGCGGGCCCTCCCGACGTTGAAGTCGTAGAAGTAGTCCAGAAAGATGTGCCAATCACCAAAGACTGGGTCGCCACGTTGGATGGACTTGTCAACGCCCAGATTCGTGCTCAGGTGACCGGACTTCTGCTCAAACAAAACTACACTAACGGTGCCTATGTTCGGACCGGCGCACCAATGTTCCAGATAGATCCAAGGCCCTTTCAGGCTGCTCTCGACGGAGCCAAAGGGGATCTAGAGCAGGCAAAAGCGACTCTTGCAGCGGCCAAAGCGAGGTTGGGAAAAACAGAGATAGACGTGACGCGCTACACGCCACTTGCCAAGGAGAGCGCCATTAGCCAACAGGAGCTGGATGACGCCGTGCAAGCCGATCTGGCAGCGAAGGCGCAAGTAGAGGGAGCGCAAGCTGCGATCGATGCAGCTCAAGCCGCGGTAGAAAAAGCCCAATTAAATCTTGGTTTCACGAGCATCACCTCCCCGATTGATGGCGTGGCAGCCATCTCCAACGCACAGGTCGGAGATCTAGTCGGTCCCCAGGCCGCGCCGTTGACATCCGTTTCTACGCTAAACCCCATCCTCGCGAATTTGACAATCAGTGAGCAGGAATATCTCAACGCAATGAAACTGATTGGGAACCAGGACATCAGCGAGGACGCGCAACTCCGAAAGCTCGAATGGCAGCTGCGGCTGGCGGATGGATCTATCTACCCACTCAAAGGAGAGTTCCACGCCCTTGATCGTCAGATAGATGTGCGGACGGGAGCTATTCTCGTTCAAATCCAGTTCTCAAATCCGAATCGTGTTCTTCGACCTGGAGGCTTCGGCAGAATCAGCACGGTGGTAAGAATTCAAAAAAATGCATTGCTCGTTCCGCAGCGCTCCGTGAGCGAACTACAAGGTGGCTATCTCGTGGCTGTGGTCGGTAGCGACAATAAGGTAAGAATCCAGCCCGTCAAGATGGGACAGAAGAGCGGCGAGATGTGGATCGTCGATGAAGGTCTCAAGCAGGGCGAACGAGTTGTGGCAGAGGGCGTGCAAAAAGTGCAGGAAGGCACCGAAGTGAAACCCAAACCTTACCAATCGAGTTCTCTATCTCAGGAGCAATCTGGTAGCGCGAATCTGTAACTGACATTCATATGGCTAAATTCTTTATCAACCATCCCGTGATGTCCATGGTGATTTCGATCGTCATGGTTATCGTTGGCGCGGTCGCCATCCTGAGCTTACCGACGGCGCAGTTTCCAAACATTGCCGATCCACAAATCCAAATAACAGCTACTTACCCCGGTGCGGACGCCACCACTCTGGATCAGTCTGTTGCCACTCCCATCGAGCAGCAAATGAGCGGCGTGGACAACATGGAATACATGTACTCCCTGAACGCCAATAACGGCCAAATGAAGCTGACGGTGGATTTCGACATAAAGACCGATCCGAACACCGACCTGATTCTCGCTCAGATGCGCCAATCGCAGGCGGCTTCCCAACTTCCGTCCGAAGTGAATACCCAAGGAGTCATCGTACAGAAATCGACTTCCGCCCCGCTGATGCTGTTCGACCTCTACTCGCCAACAGGGCAGTATGACTCCCAGTTTCTGGCGAACTACGCTTACATAAATCTTCTCAGCCCGCTCACTCGCTCTTATGGGCTCGCCAGCGTCACGATTTTTGGCGCCGGCCAATACGCTATGCGTCTTTGGGTGAACCCCAACCAGCTGGCCAAACTACAAATCACTGTTCCCGAGATTATCAACGCCGTCAGAGTGCAAAACAATGTGAATCCCGCCGGACAGATCGGTGGCGAGCCGGTGCCTCCGGGGCAAGCCTTCACCTACGCGGTCATTGCGCAAAGCCGCTTGGTTTCGACGGAAGAGTTCGGCCAGATCGTCGTCCGCGCCAACCCGGACGGCTCTTTCGTGCGGCTGCAAGACGTGGCCAGAGTTGACCTTGGGACTCAGGTTTACAATCTGCAGGGCCGGTTGGATGGCAAGCCAGCTGCAGTCGTGGCCATCTACCAACTTCCTGGATCCAACGCCATTCAGGCTGCCCAAGGGGCCAAAGACCTTATGGCGGCGGCTAAGAAGCAATTCCCTCCCGGGCTCGATTATGCGATTGCTCTGGACACAACGCTTCCTGTCACCGAGGGTATAACTGAAATCGTTCATACCCTGATCGAGGCCCTCGTCCTCGTTATCATTGTTGTGTTCCTCTTCCTTCAGGGCTGGCGCGCTACGCTGATTCCGCTCCTGGCCGTGCCAGTATCTCTGGTAGGTACTTTCTTAATCTTTCCGCTGCTCGGCTTCTCAATCAACACCCTCTCGCTGTTCGGCCTTGTCCTGGCAATCGGTTTGGTGGTGGACGACGCAATCGTGGTCGTTGAGGCCATTGAACAACACATTGAGCATGGGCTGTCTCCGAAGGATGCGGCCTTCAAAGCCATGGAGGAAGTCTCAGGCCCCGTCATCGGAATCGCTATCGTGCTGTCGGCGGTATTCATTCCAACGGCCTTTATCCCTGGCATTACGGGGCGTCTCTATCAACAGTTCGCCGTGACAATCGCAGTGTCGGTCATCATCTCGGCCTTCAATGCCCTGACGCTGAGTCCCGCGCTTGGAGCACTGTTGCTACGGCCAAAGAAAGAATCCCGGGGTCCATTGGGTAAATTCTTCGGATGGTTCAACCGGGTTTTTGGCCGCGCAACCGAAGGCTATGTCAACGTGTGCTCGGTATTGATTCGCAGGCTGGGCTTAGTTGGCGTTTTGCTTCTCATTTTTGTTGTTCTGGCTGGCTTCTTCGGCAAAAAGCTCCCCTCCAGTTTCTTGCCCGAAGAAGATCAGGGCTACTTATTTGTCGCTTTACAACTGCCTGATGCTTCTTCGCTCCAGCGTACCAGCATAGCTGCAGCAAAGGTCGAAGACATCTTAATGAAAACGCCAGGAATCGATCATGTGACGACCGTAGTTGGCTACAACATGTTGAGCGGCGTGCAAAATACCTATAGCAGTTTCTTTTGGGTAACTCTCAAGGAGTGGAAGGAACGCAAGGCCCCCGATGAGCAATACTGGGCCATCAAGATCCACTTGAACGTTGCACTTCGTGAAATCTCTCAAGGCACCACAGTTGCCTTTCCGCCTCCGGCAATCCCGGGTGTGGGCGCCGCCGGCGGCGCCACCTTCATCCTGGAAGACCGATCCGCAAGGGGCCCCGTTTTTCTCAGAGAGAACCAGCTGAAGTTTATGGCCGCGGCTCAGAAACGTCCTGAGTTTTCCTCATTATTTACCACCGCTCTTCCCATGGTTCCCCAGCTCGCCGCCAACGTGGATCGCGACAAGGTGCTGAAGCAGGGCGTGCCTCTCAGCGATGTTTATCAGACTTTACAGGCCTTTATGGGAGGCGCATTTATCAATTTCTTCAACCGCTTTGGACGGGTTTGGCAGGTTTACGTTCAGGCCGAAGGAGACTTTAGGACGCAGGCCGACAATGTGGGCCGCTTCTACGTCCGCAACACCTCCGGTCAGATGGTCCCGCTTTCCACGATCACTTCGATCGAGCCTCGACTCGGTCCTGAATTCACCATGCATTACAACATGTACCCATGCGTGCAAATCAACGGCATCACAAAGGCTGGCTTTAGTTCCGAGCAGGGCATGAGGGCGCTCGAGGAAGTCTTCGCCCAAACCATGCCGCAGGGGATGGGCTATGACTATATGGGCATGTCCTTTCAGGAGCAGAAGGCGCAGCAAGGCGTGCCGCCGGCTGTGATTTTTGGATTTTCCATCCTGTTCGTGTTCCTCATCCTTGCAGCTCTGTATGAAAGCTGGACTCTCCCCTTCAGCGTGCTGCTGAGCACGCCCATCGCGGTGGCTGGCGCATTTGGAATCCTTTTCGGGCGTCGGATCATTGGCCTTCTGATCTTTCAGGATTACACCGCACTAGCACTCGAGGACAACGTCTACGCGCAAATTGGGCTGATCATGCTGATTGGCCTTGCCGCCAAAAACGCGATCCTGATCGTGGAATTTGCGAAGTTGGAATACGAAAACGGCAGACCACTGGCAGAAGCAGCGCTCGTAGGCGCAAAACTCCGTCTGCGGCCTATTCTGATGACGTCCTTCGCCTTCATCCTTGGCTGCGTGCCTCTTTGGAGAGCAACCGGCGCTGGCGCGGCTTCGAGACAGGTAATGGGCACGGCTGTTATCGGCGGCATGTTAGCGTCCAGTTTTCTAGCAATCTTTGTTATTCCGGCATTGTTTTACATGATTGAGCGACTCGGCGGCGCCGGGGAAAAGCAAGTAAAAGCTCCGCTCGCGACGCCAACTCCAGAACCGGGAGACTAGCAGGTTCAATGCCAGGAAACGAATATTCCCAGATGCCAACTGGAAACACGATTTTGACAAACACCAATTCCTGCAAAGGGAATGGGTCCCCAACTCTCCCAACCAGGCACAGCGTGTACGGGTGCGGGGAGACCAGCTTTACGTCTCAGCTGCTTGCCCTGACGCTTGTCATGGCCCTGGTCGTATCCGGCTGCGCGGTTGGGCCCAACTACAAACGCCCTGCGGTGAATGCGCCAACCGACTACCGTGGTGCTCAAGTTGCGGCGCAGCAGGCGTCATTCGCCGACCTGCCGTGGTGGGAAGTTTTTAAGGACGAACGCCTCAGGGCGCTCGTACAGACTGCGCTTGCCAACAACTACGACTTGCGCGTGGCCATCACGCGCATTGAGCAGTCCCGTCAAATCGCAGCCCAAGCCCGGGCGCAATATTTTCCGTTCATCAACTACTCAGTCAGCGGCAGCGATGGGAAAAACGAGTTTGCCGGCTCGGTTGTTCCGAACGGAGGCCAGACGAGAGGAGCTTTCGTGGCGGCGGCGAGCGTTGCCTGGGAAGCAGACGTCTGGGGTAAGCTCCGCCGCCTTAATGAGTCTGCTCGTGCCCAATATCTTGCAACGGAAGAAGCTAGGCGCGGAGTAATGCTCACTCTGGTGAGTGATGTCGCGCAAAATTACTTCTTGATCCTTGGATTGGAGCTTCAACTCGACATCGCCAAGCAAACGACGATTTCGTACACTCAGACTCTCAAGCTGTTCACGCAGCGTCTCGAGGGTGGGGTTTCTTCAGCGCTAGACACGTCCCGTGCAGCGGCAACTCTGGCCACTGCTGCCGCAACCGTTCCTGAAATAGAGCGGGAGATCGCGCTGGCCGAAGACCAGCTCAGCGTGCTCATGGGCAGCAACCCTGGCGAGATCGCGCACACCGCGAAGCTGCTCGATGAGATCGTCCCACCTGAGGTCCCCGCGGGGCTACCCTCCGCTCTGTTGGAGCGCCGCCCCGATGTGCTTCAGGCCGAGCAGTTGCTGCGGTCTGCCAATGCGCAAGTTGGGGTGGCCCAGGCGAATTTTTTCCCCCAAATTGGTCTTACCGCCCTGCTTGGACGGGCCAGTTCCCCACTCTCCTCTCTGTCTTCAGGACAGACAAACGTCTGGAGCGTTGCGGGCAACGTTGCTGGTCCCATCTTCCAAGGCGGTGCTCTCAGAGCTCAAAAGCGCCAGGCTGTGGCATTCTGGGAACAATCCAAATTGCAGTACGAGCAGACAGCTCTGATTGCTTTCCAGGATGTATCGGACGCGCTCATTTCACGCCAGAAATATGATGCCATTCGAGAAAAGCAGGACGAGGCTGTCCAAGCCTCCGAGGAGGCCGTCAAAATATCCCTTCAACGATACGTTGCTGGTAAATCCAGCTATTACGAAGTTCTCGAGGCACAGCAGCAACTTTTTCCTGCCCAGATCGCACTAGCCCAAACAGAACTTAACCGCCGCACGGTCATCGTTCAGCTTTACAAAGCGCTTGGCGGCGGCTGGAATTTGAAAGACCCAGACTGGGTGGGACCCAAGTCGCTGCCTTCATCTGGCACACCGTGAGCGCACGAGTGCGCGTCTGAAATATACTTTTTTTTCCTTGAACGAAATGGGGTCGTGGCTGCAAATGGCTGGCCCCGAACACTCTAACAAATTCCGAAGTGGAAATTAGAACACAATTCTGAAAGTAGCCGTTGCTGAGTCATTGAAGCGGCGCTGAACCGCGGGCAAAGCATCTTCGATGGACAAAGTCCTTGGTTCATTTCGCCAAGGGCTTGCCTTTCTCCTCCACAGGCCCTGTTGATCGAGGCGTTTCGACCCCAGCTTTAGTCCTTCGTCCATAAATAAGAGCACGTAGCTTCTCCTCACCAATTACTCGCCCTAACTCTCTAAATGCAAAAAAAGGTATCAACATGACAAACATGAGAGCGCCAACGGAGAAGATAGCCTCCAGACGTCCGCTTCCGATCGCAGAAAAACTCTCAGCAAACGTTTTGCCCCCGATCATACCGACAATCATTCTCTCTGCGACGTGAAAGCCGGTCAGGAAAATGGAAAAAATCAGAGATTTGTACAATACCGGGTAGACCAGCGGCTTTTCTCTGAACCCAGCCCCCAGATGCAGGTGCTCGCCGACCAACAGAACTTTTGCAAGCACGAATGCATTGATTATTGCAAGACTGTGAGAAGTGAAATCCAGATTGTGCTGTGCCCGGATAATGCTCTCATGGATAGAAAACAACGCAAATACGACCCAAAGGTATAGAAAGATCCCCAGGAACCTCTTAAATTCAAGAAAGGCTTTCTCTTTCAAATTTTGCGTACGTTCACTCAGAGCGGCTGCTTCTGCCATGTACGGAACTCCATGTGCAAGCAAGTTTATGCCACATGCCGGGGCGGCACACCTGGCAATACTGACAGTAGGTAGTCCCGAAGGAGAGAGTTGGAGCGCAGAACATACAATGAATCAGAGAGAAATAAGTTAGCGAATTAAAGAGAAATTAGTCAGAAGCGTGCGGAAAGTTTTGCTGGCTGAGAGGAGTTCTCGTCTGAAAGCAAACGCGGAGAAAACAACAAAAAGATAGAGCGAGATCGCGAAGTATTCCTTGACCTCGTGAAGAGCTCTTTGCTTCACAGTGCGTTCGGCTTCGCTCACACTACCTCCTTCGCAGAAACAATTTCGACGATGATTTTTCAAGCCCGTCATTGCCTTTCCAGAGCCAAGAGTATGCGCAACACTCGACCTCGCCTGCCTAAGGTGGCTCAAGCCACCGGTTTCTTCGTCAGGTCGGGTAGTGGCCAGACCCGTGACATCAGATAACTGACGACAATTCCCATCAGGCAGCCCAGAAGTACCTCTGCCACCTTGTGGAGGCCATGTGCGACACCGGTCCGCTTAGAATGTTCCGTCAGGCTCGATGCGACTACGATGGCGGAGGTGATTGGTGCTTGGCGCCACATCGTCGGTATGCGAACCAGGTATGTCGATACGAGGACGGTGACCGCGAGCGCTAACGGGAGCTTCCACTCACTCGATCCGCCCACGACGAGCAAGAACAGACCAACCCCGCAGCCTACAAGCACGTTGATGATGCGCGCGCGGAACATCCGGGCCGCCTCCTTCACATGCGGGTCGGAAGCCGAGATCATCGATGCGATGGCCCAGATCGGGTCCGCGTTAAAGATGTCGCGTAACAGGTACCATAAAATCGTCGATGCGATGAACACGTTGACAGCGAACCGGACGCCCGTAATATCCTGTGGCAAGAATCGCGGCCACTTCATCACATCCTCTCAGCGACCAACGCGGGAGGGTCACTCATGGCTTTGCGGTGCATTTCCCTTGAGACGGTAGACCGAGCCCGTCTTCGTCGTGCCTAGAGAAATCCAGTCCTTCACGTCATTCTGAAGTGAGATGAAGAATCGCTCGCAGCGCTTCCTCGCCTTCTCGTGCACATCTTCGCGCCGGTCAAATTTGACTTGAAACGCGAATTCACCTACGAGTGGCTTGTGTTCGCCACGTGTACGCCATAGAGCCACATCGCACTTCCCCACCTGTCCCTTGCCGAAGTCCAGTTCTCCCAGTTTCAGCAGCACTTCTTCGACGATCGCCTCACTCACGAGGCTGATCTTTTCATCGGGGGTTGTCTTCAAAACTCCCAGGGCGGGAAAGACGCGCAACAAGGTGGACATCGACGTGCGGTCCGCTTCCTGAACCTGACTCAACCCGAACACACAAGTGTGTGAATATAGAATTCTGTAGGAACCAATCCTATCTTTTAGCGGCAGCGCCTCGGCCTTGAATTTAATCCTGTATTTTCCGGCTATCTTAGGGCGAACATCCACAGCCGTTGCTGTCTTCTCGTCCGAATGGCGATATTTGAAAACGATCTCAGGGTCGCTCACGGGGAAACCGTCCACGTAAGCGACCCGACGACGAAGAATGAAAGCGTTGTTATACAAGCGGAAGTCCGGCGTATCCATGAAGATTATCTCGCGGATATTGGGACGCAAACCGGCCTCGACATCCGGAACGAATCCCACCTCTTCGTTCTTTGCGGTTTTCTTAACTAGCTTCCCGAAATCCCGGAAACTCTCCACGGATGTGAAGCGGTCCGGCTTGAGGATGAGTTTTGCTTCTAGGTACTGAATCTCGTCGAGCGGATGACCATCCGCATAGGTGCCTGCGGTTCCATTGCCTGAGTTATTTTGCTTTTCGTCTTCTTCCTCTTTCAGCTTCTTTTTCTTCTTTTCTTTGTCTTTCTTTCCCATAGCGGCCTCCTCCAATATCCTGAGCGCGCTTTCAGGAACCATACTTCATCAAGAGGAGCTTACAATTGGTAAAACTGACAGCTAGCCATGAGGACTTTTCGCACCGTACTGCGCCGTAGCGACCAGTCCGAGATGATCTTTAACAGGATGCTCCTTGTAGCGTCGACGTGTTCCAGAAATCGGCACGACGCTACCATCGAAACGATTCCCTTTTAGAAGGATCAGCACCTGCACGCTCTCTCGGATATGTGACAGAGAAACGAACAGGCTCCAGGGCGTTGATTTACAATTCGCATTGCCGAATAAGGAGGTTGTCCGTCTTCAGCGCGGGTGAGAACGACTGCGGTTCGAGACTAGCTACGGTCTAAGACATCCGGTTCACCGGTTTCTGTGGTTGTGGTCGCGCTGGGTGCGACACTGGTGTTGATGGTGTGAGGCGCAGACTGGAACCGTGTTGCCTGGCTGCGCTGGACGCGATTGTGCTCGAAGCGCTCATAGAGTGTCTGCCGTTTTTGTTCCTCACTACGTTTCAGGATTTCTTCTCTCCCCCATAGTACACATCCGCTGGAGCGACGTTTCCGATTCCTACGTGAAGGCCCCGCTGCAGGCGGACTGTCAGTTTTGCCAGTTTTAAGTGCGGTACGGTGTGTATAGATTCGGGCCTTCGGCAGGAACGCGTCAGGATTATCGTTCGAAATACGTCGGCAGCCGAAAAACTGCGCGTCTACACCTCAGCAGGGATGTCAGCGCAAGGTATTCATGACCCGCATGCCAAAATCCAGGGCTTTGCCACATCCGGTCACACGGCAAACCAGGGACTCGACTCTCCAGTTGACTTGGAGGACCTATGACAAAGCGACTCGATGGAAAAGTGGCCGCAATTACCGGAGGCAACCAAGGAATAGGGCTGGGGATCGCCCAGCGCTTCGCGATGGAAGGGGCGGCGGTAGCGATCTGCTATCTTTCGGACAAAACTGGCACCGAACGGGTCGTCGAAGGATTGCGCTCTACCGGATCCAAAGTGGTCGCCGTTCAAGCTGACGTTTCAAAGCTCTCTGACGGCCAGCGATTCGTCGAGGAAACCGCCGCGCAACTCGGCAAAATCAACGTACTGGTAAACAACGCGGGCGTCGAGAAGCGCGCGAGTTTCTGGGAGGTGACCGAGGCCGAATACGATTTCGTGATGAACGTCAACTTGAAAGGCATGTTCTTCATCACCCAGGCATTCGTCAAGCATCAGATGCAGGCAAACGCCGGCGGAAAGATCATCAACATCAGTTCGGTACACGAGGAACTTCCCTTCCCTCATTTTACTTCATACTGCGCGAGCAAAGGAGGGGTGAAAATGGTAACTCGCAATCTCTCGATAGAATTGGCACCCCTCGGAATTACAATCAACTCGATCGCGCCCGGAGCCATCGAAACGCCGATCAACAAAAACCTGCTCAACGATCCGGTGGAATTGCAAGCTCTGCTCAAAAACATTCCTCTCAGACGGCTGGGTAAGCCTGAAGATGTCGCATCCTTGGCGGTGTTCCTGGCGTCCGAAGAATCGAATTACGTGACCGGCACAACGATGTTCGTGGACGGCGGATTGCTGTGGAATTACGAGGAACAGTGACGCTCGGCACGCAGGAGATTTCAGGAGGCAAGTATGACGGCAGCAGAAGTAAAACGCGCGGCGGTGCCCATTCGGCTGGTGATCGCCGACGTGGACGGCACGCTTGTAACAAAGGAAAAAGTGCTGACTCCGCGCGCGATCGACATGGTTTTTCGCCTGCGGGAGGCGAACGTACAGTTTGTTGTTACGAGTGGGCGGCCACCGCGCGGCATGGCGATGTTGGTGGGCCCGCTGAAACTCGACGAGCCGTTGGCGGCTTTCAATGGCGGCGTGGTAACTCAGCCGGATTTGACGACGGTAATCCGCCAAAATTTCTTGCCGGCAAACGTCGTTTCTCAAGTCATCAAGTTGATTCTGCACCGCGAGCTTGATGCCTGGGTGTACACCGACAAAGAGTGGTACGTACGCGACGTGAGTGCGCCCCACGTGGCACGCGAACAGTGGACGGTCAAATTTGCGCCAACGATTGTTTCGAGCATCGATGGCCTGACGGATCGCGTTGCGAAGGTTGTCGGCGTCAGTGACGACTTAGAAGCCGTGAAGATCTGCGAGAAAGAAGTTCAGGAAGCTTGCGGCACGAACGCGTCGGCGGCTCGGTCGCAGCCTTACTATCTGGATGTGACCCACCCCCAAGCAAACAAAGGCGAGGTCGTGCTGGTGATGTCCAGCCTGCTGAAAATTCCCCTGGAAGCGATTGCCACCATCGGCGACATGCCTAACGACGTCCTGATGTTCAAAAAAAGCGGAATCAGCATTGCCATGGGAAATGCCAGTGACGAAGTGCAGAAATCTGCTACGTATGTAACGACTTCTAGCGAGAACGAAGGCTTCGCGAACGCGATGGAGAAATTCGTCTTGCAGAGCAACGCTGCGGCGCGCTAGCCCGAGTTTCCCGATTATTCTTGCTCACACAAGCATTCACCACGCACTATTGAGTTGCCATGCAAGCCTCACTGCTGCCTAAGGGTGCTGAAAACGCACCAGGTTGAGAGCTTCAAACAGCGCGCCCTGCTCGGTATTCATTTTTGTGAGGATATAGACAGAGCGCGGCCTGGTCTTTCCACGAACAGCCGGACACGGCGCATAAGCTAACCCCGTCTCTTAGATCTCCGTCAGACGCGGCTAATGCTTTATGTCCATGCCCTTCTGTGCCAGCTGACGCCGCAGAGGCTGAGTACTAGCAAGACCTAGACGCAGAAGGTACGATGGACCGAGATCTTATGGTCCGTACAGTGGTAATCATGCTGGCATCCTCGATTTGAGGACATCGAGGTTCCTTGCCGGACTACAACAATGGACCTCCGACAATTGCAGATGAACGTTGAGATTGCGGATGCGGCTACCGTCCGTGCCGTCGCTTGAATTGGCATAAGAACCGCACACAAAATCCCTTATTACTGCCTTTTCCTGCCTCGTTTTTTGCAACTTCCGACAGATCAGAGAGATATGGCGGAAGCGTGTGGGAGTCGAATCCATGTACAAAAATTGCGCGTCATCGGAACGAGATACCTGGACTTAAAGTCGCGTGGTACACACCGCGGCACACAGTGATTTTGTCGGAGACCTACTTCCAATGACTTGCGATGTCGTCCGTGCTCTTGCAAGTGCTTGGAAATACTTATCAATCGCTCACTATCACAGCAGCAGCAGAATTCAGCGAAGTACGGAATTGTGTTTCGGCCTTTCTCGCGAGCTAGCGGTGCCACCCTCGAAGCTCGTTTTGCTCTTTAATGCCGCCTTTTGCCGCCGCGACAAATCGCTAAGTCATTCAAGGAAAAAAGGATGGATGGTAGGGGCGGTGGGGATCGAACCCACGACCTTCGGCTTAAAAGGCCGCTGCTCTACCACTGAGCTACGCCCCTAAATTATTTGTCCCGCACCAGCTTGCAAGGAAATTGCCGAAGCACGGTTTTTACCGCTATCACTCGCTTCGCAACTTGTTCCAAACATAGGATACCGCCGCGACTGGAACACACGCCGTGTAAGTTCGCCCCGCTCTTGCACAACCCTGAGGGCGGCCACCGCAGTAACACTTACTGGGACGTATGTGGATTCTTCGTCCGCGAGATGTGCAACGTCCTACTGTGCAAGTCTACCACGTCCCGCGTCAGTCCGTAACGACTCCCCTTTTGCAGACCGGTGCGCGTTGGCAGGTCGAGCTCTGGCTCATGACTGGCCCAGTCAACCGCAATCAATTTCCAGGACCGCTGTTCTACCTCAATGTTCGGAGCCGAGACGCGATACTTGTCCTCGCGAAGCTGTGCGCTACGCAAGGCTCAGCCTGATTTGACTTGCGTTTGAGAGAGTCAGCGACGAGTGCGCGGCAGCGACGCGCCAGCCTCGACTAGCTCTTCCTCATCGACGGGCGCGGGAGCTGACCGAAATGCGGCCAGCGCGACAGCTGGAGTACGGCCCAAAGAATATAGGTAGCCAAGAACGGTCACAGGAAATAGCACCGTTGCGCCCTGCCAAACCGTGGAGCGCGAGAATGCCCCGCTCACAAGTCCCGCGAAAACGATGCCACCCATAAAATATGGGAAAACGCATTCGAAGCAGATCTTGCCGACGTATGCGAAAGACCTGCCCCTGACAAGCCCGATAACTGCGGAAACCAGCGCCGCATTAAGAGAAAGATAAAAGCTGCCAGCAAGTATCGCGAAAACAACCGGCGAATTAGCGGCACTCGACCTCAGCAAAAAGTGTGTGAATTGAAACGCAGCGCTGGCGCTCAACACCAAAGCCGCGGCGCTAAACGCCACCTGAATAAGCCGGGCTCGTTTGGCCGCCCACAATGATTGCACCAGAGCAGCAACCAGAGCGATCGCCACCACCTCAGAGAAACTGCAACAGAGCATGGCGAGCAGCAAGAAAACGAAGTTTGGTGACATGGTGCTCTCAATACCCGGTATCCGGATCTTGAGCGTCGATGCGACAGCAGCGAAACCCAGAAGCGTCAGAAACTGAGCGAGGCTGGCAGAAGACCATGAACTCGCCGCGAGGAGCAGGACTGCGGCTCCAGAGATTAAGACTAGTGTGATATATGTTTTAGCTGTTCGCGGCATCAGTTGCTCTCCGGTGACATGTGAATGAGTCCGTACACCGGACTTACTAGTTGCCCCAAACCACGGAGTTACCCCAAACAACTGAGTTACCCCAGACAACGGAATTGCCCCAAACCACGGAGTTACCCCAGACGACGGAGTTACCCCAAACCACGGAATTACCCCAAACTACCGAATTGCCCCAGACATTCGGGTTGGTCCATACCGTCCCTGGAGCGCCAGTTACCGTTACAGTGCCGTTAGCCGAATCGTACACGACCGTGGGTGACATAGCAGAACCCATGGCTGCGGGAGCAAGATCCGTGTTGGCAAGGGCGGCCGAAGCGTCAACCGCGCCCGCGCCCACCGCAAACATGTCTTGTTCGATCGTGTAGGTTACACCGCTGCCCAAGTCCGTCGCCGTCGTGTATTGCCCGAAACCCTTCCAGGCCGTCTTCATCAGGCGGGCTTTCACTTGGTCTGGAGTGAGCGACGGATTTTGTTGCACAAGCAGGGCTGCAACACCGCTGACCACGGGCGTAGCCATGCTCGTCCCGCTCATTGTCATGTAGTTCGCGGGCCCGTTTTGGGAACCGCAATTTGTCCCGGAGGAATTGCACGGGAATACGGCCAGTGACGGATACTCGGTAATAAGCGCGGTATTCGGAGACGCTAGAAGGGATACCACGGCATTGCCCGGTGCGACTAGATCGGGTTTCACGACGTGATCAAACGTCGTCGGGCCTTTCGAGCTGTAGCTCGTTACCGTCTGGGCGGCTTGCGTCCCCGAACCATGTGTGTTGGTTGCCCCAACCGTGATCACGTAGGGATCGTTGCCGGGCGCGCCGATGGTGGCATATCCCTGCGTGCCGGCACCATTGTATTCACCCATGTTGCCCGCCGCTGCCACCACGACGATGCCTGCTTGCCATGCGGATTCCACCGCCTGGCAGAGAGGATCAAGCGTGTAGCTCTCGAAGACGCCGCGGGAGAGCGAAAGATTGATGACTCGAATGTTGTAGGTGCTCTGGAGAGCGATTGCTTGCTGAATCGCAGCAATCACCGCGCTGTCGACGCTTGCGCCCGTGCCGTCCAATACGCGCAAGGCAATGATGTTGGCTTCCGGGGCGATACCGCGATATTGGTTCGCGTATGTTTGCAAGCTCGTGGAATCGTACGCGTTGCCGGCAACGATACCCGCGACGTGCGTTCCGTGACCGTAAGCGTCAGCCGTTGAGGTATCGCCAGGTACGAAGCTTTGGTTGTAAACGACACGAGATGGACTCGCGTTTCCATCAGAATTCAAGTCATCAACATAGCCGACGCCGCTGTCGATGATCGCGACGCCAACGCCCGTGCCATTCCAGCCGTCGGCATAGGCAATGTCCGCGTTAACGGCAATGACCACGGGGTCCATTGCGCCGCGCACCTTGCGGTTCGGAGATATGTACGCCACATCGGAGTGGGAAGCTAGGCTGTTCAGATTGGATCCCTGAACAGTCACCAACTGGGCGTTAATGAGGTTGAGGTTAGACTTGACCGTCGCGCCATCAGCAGAGAGGTCAGAGGATGCTGCTGTTCTCTTGAACTGGACGATGACGTCCACTGGCTTTGTGGGGTCAATTCCTTGCAAGTCCGGAGCGATCTTGGCAGCAATCAGGGTTTGGGGATTCACCGCTCCCCCTGAGGCCATGCCGGTCCCAGGTTCCTGTTGAGCAGATGGATCCTTGCGGCCAGCCGAGGAAGCCTGTTGCTGAACCGAGCTACCATTGGCTAGGGCGGACGACTTGCCACTAATCCCACCGTTCTGGTGAAGTTGAAAAAGTGGTTGGAAGGTCGGAGAACCGCTCAAAGCTCCCCTATTGTAGCCAGCGTCGTGAGAGACGCTTGATGTTGATCGAAGGGCCGTCGCCTGCTCGGGAAAGTTATTTGCTGCCGTTTCAATGACTTGGGCGTTCCCGAAGGGATGGGAGATATGACCGGTCAGTCCTAGAGCGGCGAGCAGCAGCGCGAACGCGATGAGGGCACCCCAGGTGGTCGTCTTCAATTGCCCGCCATTTTTCTTGTCCGAGCTCTTGTAAGTGCTGAGATCCATTTTGTCCATCTCTCCTGGTGAAAGCTGGGGACCGGGAACCTGGCACAAAAAGTGGCATTTCGCGCTCCCTAAGTTTTAAGGGTTGGACGTTGTTTGCGTCGATGGTACCGGAGTGGGACAGGCCTAGTACCTGCGTTGGCACAATTTGGTACTAGCTTTGGGCTTCCCGGATTGAGAAATGGGACGAAATTCCTTGACTAGGCGCAGTTCACCCAACGAGGGACAGACTGAAACGGCTGAACGGCTCAAGGTGCTAATCGATGGAAAAAGGGGGCTACTCCAAGGTTAATCTTGGGACAAGACTCCCCACTCGTACTATGGGCATTCGCCCCTGTATTCCGGACACTATATGTACCAAAAGGGACCGTAGGCTTTTGTGTCGCCGATCCAAGGAAGCATGCCCAGACAAGCCGCCAAGGATGGTCGTTCGTTGAATTCTTTACCCCAGCCTGAATTTGAGTCCAGGAGCGCCACCATCAGTGGATCCTGGAAATCATCGTTTCACAGCGCGTTTTTATATATTGCTAATAAACACCGGGAGATTTGGGCCTCTCCAGGGAAAAAAGGCAAAAGGCTAAGTTGGCCCGCACTATCGTTCATTTTGTTGCAGGTGGTCATCGGCCTTCCTCTATTACCCTACGCACTCTTACATTGGCACACAGAAAGCGAACTCCGGTTTTCCTGTTTCTTCGGAGTGGCTCTGGCTGCTTCTTTGTTTAAGGTACGGCTCCCCGGGATTGAGGCGACCATGTCCGCCAATTTCCTGTTCATCCTAGTGGGCATTCTGGACCTGTCCTATCCAGAGACTTTGCTAATGGGCTGTTTCGGTGGACTGGTACAGTCGATTTGGCAGTCGAAACCTCGCCCGCGGTTAATCCAGATCCTGTTCAATTTTGCCAATCTATCCATCTCGATCACGGCGGCGAATCTTGTATTTCACAGCAGATCTGCTTCTCATTTGGGGCTGGGCTGGCCCTTGTTACTGGTCTCGGCTTCCACGACATATTTCGCAATAAATACCATGTCCGTTTCGGGCATCATCGCCCTGACCGAGCGGCGTAATCCTCTCCTGGTCTGGAAAGAATGTTACCTGTGGTCGTTTCCTTATTACTTGCTGGGAGCGATGATCGCTGGCGGCGTAAGCCTAATAAATCGGGCGTTCGGTTGGCAGTTTGCCATTCTCGTCTTGCCGCTTGTCTACTGGATGTACCGTTCTTACCGTATCTATCTGGACCGTCTGGAAGCAGAGAAGAAACACACCGAAGAAATTGCGGACCTCCATCTTCGAACGATTGAGGCATTGTCCCTCGCTATCGAGGCAAAAGACCACAGCACACATGATCATTTGCGACGCGTTCAGACTTACGCCGTCCAGCTCGGCAAAGACTTGGGGCTGAGCGAAGCCGAGCTAAACGCCTTGCGCGCAGCGTCCATGCTTCACGACATCGGCAAGCTCGCCGTTCCCGAACAAATCCTCTCTAAACCCGGACGCCTCACGCCTGAAGAATTCGATCGCATGAAGATTCACCCCATCGTAGGCGCGGAAATCCTCGACCGCGTCCAATTCCCTTACCCCGTTGTTCCGATTGTTCGTTCCCACCACGAAAAGTGGGATGGGACTGGATATCCCTACGGATTGAAAGGCGAAGCGATTCCGATCGGTGCACGAATCCTTTCCGTGGTGGATTGTTTTGACGCACTCACTTCAGAACGGCCGTATCGCCGGGCGATGTCCGTCGATGAGGCTATGAAGCATCTGATTTCAGAAATGGATACCAGCTTCGATCCGCGAGTCGTCGCGGCGATCGAAAAAAGGTACCTCGAGCTCGAGCAAGAAGTGCGCAGGACGGAGACCACAAAGAGTCCATTTCCCTCAGTGACCAACACCAATCGATCTGTTGCTCCTTCGGCGGGATTTGCAGACGTGCCGAACGCCGCCGAAGTGCGAGCCACTTCTTTTCTGGCCTCGATCGTCTCTGCCCGGCAGGAAGCGCAGCTCCTCTTCGAACTGGCCCAGACCCTCGGAAATTCATTGAGCTTGCGCGAGACGCTCTCCGTCGTGGCGGTTCGATTAAAGGAAATGGTTCCCCACGACCTAATCGTCTTTTATGTGTGCGAGGGTGAGAAGCTGACACCGCGTTATGTTCATGGGGTCGACTATGATCTTTTCCGCTCCTTGGAGATGCCTATAGGCCAGGGCATTTCCGGCTGGGTCGCGCAGCACAAAAAACCCATCATCAATGGGGACCCCATGGCGGAATCCAAACATCTGGGCGATCCCTCGCGCGTATCCGTCTTGCGATCCACACTGTCCATCCCGCTTCAGGGCAGGGACGGGGTAGCTGGCGTTCTGACGCTATACCTGAAAGAGAAACAGGCTTTTACCAAAGATCACCTGCGTATGTTGCTGGCAGCAAGCTCGAAACTCGGCTTGTCGGTCGAAAATTCCCTGCAATTCGAAAAAGCCCAGGACTCCGCAAGCACGGATTTCCTTACCGGTTTGCCAAATGCCAGATCGATTTGTGCGCATTTGGATAGCGAGTTGGCACGTTCCGAGCGCAGCGGACAGCCTCTGGCAGTTCTTCTTTGCGATCTCAATGGGTTCAAGACAGTAAACGATAATTTTGGACATCTCGTCGGAAACAAACTATTGGAGGAAATCGCAAGAAATTTCCGCACCGTGTGCCGAGAGTACGATCTGGTTGGACGCCTGGGCGGAGACGAATTCATCCTCGTTCTTCCGGAATTCACCACAACGACAGTCAAGGAATTCATTCCGAGAGTACAACTCGCGGTTGAGGACGCCGGCCGGACCGTTTGTGGCAAGAAGGTTGTTACAGCCAGCGTGGGCGCAGCGTTCTACCCCCAAGATGGAGTGACGGCCGAAGAACTGCTCTCCGAAGCCGATCGCGCAATGTACGATGCCAAGGAAAGCCACTATCGAGAAAAAGGCGTGCCATTGACGCCCCAGCTGGTCGTTCCTTCACACGGATGAGGTTGACACGGAAAGGTATCTCGTTGCATAGCCGTCATGACCCGATGGATTTTAAAACTCGCGCAGAGACTCCTTCTGCTGACCGCCCTGGCGATTGTGGGAGCACTCCTCTGCGCGACCATGGTCCGCTTCGCCCCGGGTTACGGCGTAGACGAACGCGATCTTGATTTCCGCCTTTCTCAGTCCTCCCGCGATGAAATTCGAAACGGACATGATTTGGGTGTCGGACTTTTTCACTATTATGGCTCGTACATTGCGGGCCTGATTCACGGAAATCTCGGCACCTCAGCCTTCCTCCAACGGCCCGTTGCTGGACTCCTGAAAGAGCGGGCTCCGCTCACGGCGCGGGCGGTTTTCCTGGGCCTGGCCACTGCGTGGATGGCAGCTTCTCTTCTGTCGCTGCTCACCATTCGCTGGCAAAGCTGGGTGCTGGAATATTCGGCGACCGCTGCGACCGGGCTCCTGATTGCCTTGCCTACCGCTGTTGTGGCCCTTCTCTGTTTGTATCTGCGCGCACCAGTCTTTCTGGGAATTGCAGTAATTCTGGTTCCAAAACTATTCCGCTATCAGCACAACATCCTCGCTCAGGCTAACGCGCAACCTTTTGTTCTGGCGGCCCGAGCCCGCGGCGTCAGCAGTAATCGCATACTCTTCTGCCATGTAATTCCTGTGGCATGGCACCCTATCGTGGCGCTTCTCGGAGTCTCCGCAAGCATGGCACTTGGCGCCGCGATTCCCTTGGAAGCCCTCTCCGATTCTCCCGGGATGGGACAATTGGCATGGCAGGCCGCTCTCAATCGCGATTTGCCCTTGCTCACGAGCATCACGCTCTTCGTCACTCTCCTGACCGTGGGAGTCAATTTCCTTGCGGGCACGCTGCAAGAGAGGCCGCAGTGAAAGCCCAGCGCAAGCTTCGTGTCCTCTGCCGCGGCACCCTGCTCATCATTTTCGCTTTGGGGCTATTTGCAGGGAGTTTTACCCATTATTCCTACGCTCACCAGTTTCGCGACATCCCCAATACCCGGCCATCTGCAACTCATTTGCTCGGCACGGACTCGCTGGGGAGAGACCTTTTTACTCGCCTCGTCTATGGCACTCGCATTTCCTTGTTGCTCGCGCCCGCTGCAGCGCTACTCGCAACCATCATTGCGGTCATCCTCGGAGGAATTGCGGGACTTCGCGGGGGCTGGCTTGAAAAAATCATTCTGGCATCTGCCGACCTATCCATGTCTTTGCCGCTGCTTTTTGTGCTGATTGCGTTGCGTGCTTTATTGCCCCTCGATGTATCTCCCGTACTGTCCATCGTCGCCACGTTCGTGGTGCTAGGCCTTCTCGGATGGCCTGTATCGCTACGTGTGGTGTGGGCTGCTTCGCGAAATTTGCGAGATTCGGACCACATCCTTCTCGCGCAAGCGCTCGGCTACCGCCGTTCCCAAATATTGTTCCGCCAAGCGATCCCCTGTCTTCGCCCAGTCTTTCTAGCGCAGTTCTGGATTTCGATCCCTGTCTTTATTCTCACGGAAGCAACGCTGAGCATGTTGGGTCTGGGCGTGATGGAGCCATTGCCATCATGGGGAAATCTGTTGCGCGGCTCCGAAGATTTCTCCGCCATGGCTGCGAACCCGTGGCGACTCGTTCCGTTAGTTGTCCTGATCCTCACCGTAGTCTCTTTCCAATTTATTTTCCCTGGTTCGGAGGAACTTGCCTGATGCGCTGTTCACGACGCCCTGCCTTTCTATGTCTCGCTCTGTGCTCGCTCGTATTCTCGGCCTCTCCCGGACGCGCCCAGTCCGGCGCCGAATTGCATTTCTGCCTCCACGGCGAACCCAAAACCTTCAATCCAATCCTTGTCGACGATGAAGCTTCGGAAAACGTCCGCTATTTGACGGGTGGCGTTCTGATTCGCGTCAATCGACAGACCCAGGCTCTTGAACCCGCTCTTGCCGAATACTGGAAGGTGTCACCCGACGGCCGCAAAATTACATTCCATCTTCGCAAAGGCCTCTATTTTTCCGACGGCTCTCCTTTCTCATCCGAAGACGTGGCCTACACCATGAAACTCCTCATGGATCCGCAAACCCACTCCGCCACTGGCGATGCCTTTCGAACCGGCCAAGGCACCACCGTCGACGTTCAAACTCCGTCCCCGGATATTGCCGTAATCTCTTTTCCAACTCTCGTCGCCGGCCTCGAGCGCCTCTTTGATCAAGTCGCCATCCTTTCGTCCAAGTCTCCAAAAAAAGAAATGAGCGTGCTCGGCCCGTACTATGTTTCCGAATACGTCGCCGGCTCTCACGTTCTTCTTCGCCGCAACCCCAATTACTGGAAGCACGATTCCGAAGGCCATCCGCTTCCCTACATCGAAACCGTCCGCCTCGATATTCAACGAAACCGCGACATCGAGCTGATGCGCTTCCGCCGCGGCGAACTGCAACTCATCAACCGTCTCGACGCTGAACAATTCGACCGCCTCCAAAAGGATTCCCCCGGCGTCGCCAGGAACGCAGGCACCGGCCTCGATGGCGAAGAACTCTGGTTCAATCAAACCGCCGCGCCCACCCTGCCCGACTACAAGAAAAAGTGGTTCCAGACGACAGCATTCCGTCAAGCCGTCTCCCTCGCCATCAACCGCGCCGACCTCGCACGAGTCGTTTTTGACGGCTACGCCACTCCAGCCTACGGCCCCGTCTCCCCGTCCAATCATTTCTGGTTCAACGCTTCCCTTCCAGCTCCCAAACACGATCCCCAGGCCGCGCTTCAAGCTCTCGCGCGCGCAGGATTTCGATCCGAAAATGGCACTCTGAAGGACAGCGCCGGCCACGCTGTTGAATTTACGGTGATCACCAACTCCGGAAACACCGCCCGCGAAAAAATGGCCGCAATGATTCAGCAGGACCTCTCCGAAATCGGCATCACGCTAAAAGTCGTCACGCTGGATTTTCCTTCTTTAATCGAGCGAATCATGCGCACGTTTGACTACGACGCCTGTCTCCTCGGCCTGGTGAACACCGATCTCGATCCCAACGGCCAATTGACAGTCTGGCTGAGCTCCGGCGAAGACCATCAGTGGAACCCGAATCAGAAAACGCCTGCAACGCCCTGGGAAGCGGAAATCGACAAACTCATGCAAGAACAAGCCTCCACTCCCGACGAAAAACTCCGCAAAGCTAAGTTCGACCGCGTCCAGCAAATCGTCGCCGAACAGCAACCCTTCATCTATCTCGTCAACAAAAATGCCCTCTCGGCCATCTCTTCCAACCTTGTCGGCGCCTCTCCCGTCGCGCTCAATCCCCAGGCTTTCTGGAACATCGAAACGCTTCGCCTGAAACCCAGCCCAGAAATGGGAGCGAGTAAGTGAGCTCTCAGGAACCGCTCCTCGCCGCCAATCTCTCGGTGGACTACCGCAACAAAACCGGTGTCCTCCGAAATGTTTCCTTGCTCATCGAGCGCCAGGAAATCCTCGGATTGGTAGGGCAAAGCGGTTCTGGAAAAAGTACGCTGGCCCTCGCACTGATGGGACTCCTCTCATTGAAAGGGGGCGGAGTCAAAGGGAAGATTTTGTTCCGCGGCAAAGATCTGCTAAAAAGTTCCGAAAAAGAACTCCGAGCAATTCGCGGCAAAGAAATGGGCATTGTGCTGCAAAGCCCGATGGCCGCTTTAAACCCCGCTCTCTCCATCGGAGTTCATCTAACCGAAGCCTGGAGAGCCCACGAGCGGGGAAACGACGCACTGGGTTCGGCATCGATCCAAGCCGCTTTGACGAGCGCCAGCCTGCCGCACGATAAAGATTTCCTCCGCAGGCGCGCTTCACAATTAAGCGTTGGCCAAGGTCAGCGAGTCTGCATCGCCATGGCCATCCTTCACCGCCCGGCACTCCTCCTCGCAGACGAAGCGACCAGCGCCCTCGATCCAATCACACAATCCGAAATCCTGAATTTGTTCGCACGCCTGAACCGCGAGATGGGCACCGCTATCCTCTATATCTCCCACGACCTTCTCTCGGTCGGAGCTCTCTGCCACCGCATCTGCATACTCCATGAAGGTCAGATTGCAGAATGCGGAACGCCCGATGCCATCTTCAATTCGCCCCAACACGAATACACGCGCAAACTGGTTGCCGCGCTGCCCAGCGCACCCACGCGGAAAAACTCCGGAACCAGAACTAGGCAAGACGCCGAGAAGACTCTCCTGGAGGTAACTCCTTACTGAAGGTTTTCTAAAAGCGTTTCTGAGAAATAGCGAGGTTGCCCTGCCATTCTCCGCTGGCGGTGCTTATCGCCACTGCCTCACTGCATTTTGTTTCCGTGAGTTCCAAAACTTGCCACCGCCGCCGGAATGGCTTCCAGAGCGAGCACTTTGTGCGCTGCGCCAAGTCGAATCGCTTCCTTCGGCATTCCAAACACAACGCAGCTCGCCTCATCCTGCGCAATCGTATGCGCTCCCGCCGCGCGCATCTCCAGCAATCCGTCGGCGCCATCGTCTCCCATGCCCGTCAGTATCACGCCAAGCGCCGAGTCGCCCGCAGCCTTCGCCACGGAACGAAACAACGCATTAACGCTGGGTCGATGCCGCGAAATCAACGGTCCATCGCCCACTTGAATTGTGAGATGCCCGGACGCACGGCGTATCGTGCTATGCCGGTTGCCCGGAGCCACAAAGGCCCAACCGCGCTTAACATGATCCCCATCCGCCGCTTCCTTCACATGGATCGCGCAATTCGTGTCCAGCCATTTCGCGAAAGCTGCCGTAAATTGTTCCGGCATGTGCTGCACAATCACAATCCCGGGAGCTTCCGCTGGCAACGCGCCCAAAATTTGCGCCAATGCTTCTGTTCCACCAGTGGAAGCTCCAACGACGACAATTCTCTCTTCCTTACTCGTCACGCCAGCCGTATTGGTTTTTGTTCCAGAAGTCTTTCGCTCCGAGTGTGGCGGTGCCAATCTGGTTCGCCGCCGCATCCTCGCCGACGCCGCCGACCGCACCGTATCGATCAGCATCACCGCCGACTCATGCAAAAAGTTCCCCACTCCAAGCTTCGGTTTAGTAACAATCCCGATCGCGCCCTCTTCCAAAGCCCGAATCGCCGCAATCGTCCCGCGGCCCGCGACACTCGAGCAAATCAACGTCGGGATTGGATCTTCCGCCATCACCTTGCGCAAGAACGTCAGCCCATCCATCTTCGGCATCTCAAGATCCAAAATAATCACATGCGGCCGAACCTGCTTCATCTTATGAAGCGCAATGATCGGGTCCGCAGCAACGGTCACTTCCATATCGCTTTCCTGCGATAGCACTGCCTGCATCACCTGCCGCACCACGGCCGAATCATCCACAACCAAAACCTGGATTCGAGTCGCCGCGCTATCGTGCAACATCGGCCTCTGAGTTCACTTTGACGATGGGAACGTAAACGGTAGTGATAACACTGCGTACCACGTCATGCATCGCGTGCAGGCTCTCCGCATGCCCCACAAACAGGTACCCGCTCGGTGCTAGGTAACTCAACATGCGGCGCACAATTCTGTCCCTGTCTGTCCGGTCGAAATAGATGAGCACATTTCTGCAGAAGATCAAATCAAATGGCCCGTTCACGGCGTACTCTGGCTCATTCAAGTTCAGCCGCAAAAACTTAACGACAGAGCGAATCTCAGGCCCCGCCTTTATCCTGCCTTCCTGCCTCCCGCAACCTTTCAACATATAGGCCTTCAAATAAGGCTCTGGGATTTGGCTGCACGCCGCAGATTCCCAAGTCGCGCCACGCGCAACTGCCAGCGCGCGGCTCGATAAATCCGTCGCGACAATCTCTATTTCCCAGCCCGCAGCCGCTGGAAAGTCGTGACACAAAACCATCGCCAGCGAATACGGCTCCTGCCCCGTCGAGCAACCGGCACTCCACACCCTGATTCTGCGGTCACGCGCACCTTTCGCCGCATCCGTCTGCCATTGAGGAAAGACCCGCTTACGAAGAAACTCGAATTGTCCAGGCTCACGGAAAAACCGCGTCTCATTCGTGGAGATCGCGTCGAGCATGCAGTTTTGCTCTTCCGAGTCGGTCGTCACCACGCGGTGGTATTCGCTGAATGTGGTTAGGTCGAGTTGACGTAATCTTTTGGAGAGTCGGCCCACCAGCAGCGCCGACTTCGCGTAAGTCAGCCAAATCCCCGAGACGCGATGAATGAGCTCCTGAAAACGCAGAAACTCTCTCTCGGTGATCGTCTTCGGCTGAAATTCCAAAGACACGCCGGACGGCTCGGCTTCCGATTTCTCAGAGACACCACCCCGCAGCGCACTTTCACTTGTAGTTGTATTTGACCGTGCCAAGGGACCACCGCCCTTATTCCGCGTTTCAGGATTTCGACTTGCCGGCTTTGGAACTCACTGTGACGTTCTTCGAAGCGTTCTTCGAAGCGTTCGTCGGCGCATCCGGCCGATGGCTCTGTGCTCCATCCGCTTCCGTTCGAACCGCTTGCACAGGCACTTCCCCAAGTCTCACCAGTTCTTCGCCCGAGAGCACCTTGTGAATGTCGAGCATCAGCGCAAACTTCTTCCCAATCTTGGCCATCCCCAGCAAATACTCCACGCGCACACGAGTCCCGAACGAAGGCGCCTCCGCGATATCCTCAGCCGTAAAGCTGGTCACTTCGTTCACTGCGTCGGCGATGACTCCCATAATGCTGTCCTCGCCATCCAGCTTGATCTCCAGAATAATGATGCACGTCGTCTTCGTCACCGGCCGCGCCGCCACTCCAAACTTCACCGCCAGATCCACGACAGGCACCACGCTCCCGCGAACGTTGATCACTCCGCGGATCCACACGGGCGCTTTCGGCACACGCGTTACGGCGCTGTATTCAATAATTTCCCGCACGTGCGGGATTCCGACGGCATACTCGTCTTCCGACATCTGAAACGTTAGGTATTGCTGCTGTTCCGCTGCTTCCCTTGTAATCGTGGATTCCATTGGATTCTCCGTTAGAACCGCACGAAGTCGCGTTCATCCTCGTTCACATTCGCTGTACTGGCGGCATCTTGATCCGCCTTGGACCGTCCGTCTCTCCCAATCCTGTTCTGCCGGTACGCCCGTGGGTGCAACCTCTCGTTTCCCCGCGTGCCCCCAACCGAAGAGTCTTGCCGCGCGTCCTCTACCTTGAAAAACTCCATGAGCTGCTGCATGCCTTCTGCCTGCGAAGACATCTCCTCTGCCGCACTCGAAAGCTCTTCCACCGAAGACGCATTACGCTGCGTAACCTGGTCTACCTGTGACATGGCTTTGTTGATCTGGTTCACTCCCGAAGCCTGCTCGCGCGACGCCGCCGTCACTTCCTGAACCAAATCCGCCGTCTTGCGAATCGCCGGCACCAGCGCCCCCAGCAACTCCCCGGAGCGTTCCGCCACCTTTACGCTCTCCCCCGCCTGGCCTGCAATCTCCTTCGCGGCAGCCTGGCTCCGTTCCGCCAGCTTGCGCACTTCCGTGGCCACCACGGCAAATCCTCTTCCATGCTCTCCCGCGCGCGCCGCTTCGATTGCCGCGTTCAACGCCAGCAAATTGGTCTGATAGGCAATCTCCTCGATAATCGAGATCCTCTCCGCGATGGACGCCATCGCATCGACCGTATCCTTAACAGCCTGCCCGCTCTCCTCCGCATCTTTCGCGCCCTTCGTGGACATCCGTTCCACTTGCCGGCTGTTTTCCGCGTTCTGACTGATCGAAGCGCTCATCTCTTCCAGGCTGGCTGTCGTCTCTTCCACCGAAGCCGCTTGTTCGCTCGACCCCTGCGAGAGTGACGAAGCCGAAGCAGAAACCTGCGCCGCTGCGGAAGCCAGCGTCGTGGCTCCGTTGCGTACCTCATCCACGATATTGGTCAAACTTGCTTTCATGTTCTTCAAGGCGGTTAGCAACTGTCCGGTCTCGTCCTTCGTTTTAACTTCCAGATAGCCAGTCAGATCTCCTTTAGCCACCTGTTCAGCAATTTCCACCGCAGCCTTTAGCGGATGAGTGATGCTCCGCGTGATCCAGAAAGCGAATAAAGCACTGAACAGCGTCGCAAGAACTCCTATCGACGCGATGATCCCGCGTCCTCGGACATACGCTTCTCTCGCAGCATCGCGATCTGCAGCCGTCTGCGCGACTTCGTAATCGATCAGTTTGTAAAGCTCGTCCAAATACAGCGACTGTTCTGGAACGATTTTTTCCATGAATTCCTTTTTCGCCTCGTCCGGATGATTTGTTTCCAAAAGCCGGATGAATTCGTCCTCGTGCGGAACGTACCTGTTGCGCGCGTCCATCACATTTTTTACGAGTTCCCTGCCTTGCTCGGTGTCGATCGTCTTCACCAAATCCGCCCGGTAGCCCGCGCGCAGTTTCTTGAAGTCTTTCAACCGCGCGAGTTGCTCCCCCATCTTGTCGTGGTCAAACAGATAGATGTTGCGGATGTAGTTCCCTGTCTCCAGCAGGGAGTTGGCCCATTTATGCGTGATCACTAGCTGTTGCACCCGATCGTTGGCGAAGTTTCCAAGAAGCTGATCTTGCGATTCAAGGCGCAACACCGCTAGACCGATAATGCCAAGAACCATGACCAATAAACTGGCGAACGCCAGCCCCAGCCGGGTCCCAATCTTCAAATTTCCCAAGAACATAATTATCTCCTCAAAGACAATCACCGATCTTTTCCCCCTCGGCCGCCGAACTCTTCACAATTTCCGTTCCCCAAGGGCTTCTAGCGCACATCCATGTAACTCGACTTTCATCCGACCATAGCCGCTTCTGCTTCAAAACTGCGCATCAGCGCCGGGATATCCAAAATCAGCGCGACGCGCCCATTCCCCAAAATTGCCGAACCGGAAACTCCCGGAACATTTCGAAACACATGCGGCAAAGGCTTTATGACCGTTTGCGTAGCCCCATAAAGCCGGTCAACTGCCAGCCCCGCTCTATGCGAATCGTGCTGCACCACGACGACGTTCTGCCGTGCCGCCCGCTTCCCGCTACTTTGAAAATGCTCCCGCAATTGCACATACGGCAGTGGCTCGCCGCGAAGTTCCAGCACGCCCGTCGCAAATCCTGAATCTCGATCCTTCGCAGGCAGTTCCACACACTCGATCACTTGATCCACGGGAATAACGTAAGTGTCCTCGCCCACGCCGACGCCGAATCCTTCAATAATGGCCAATGTCAATGGAAGCCGAATATGAACGGTCGATCCGGCTCCTGACTCGCTGCTAATAAATACATTTCCGCGCAGCGCTTGCACATTCCGGCGCACCACATCCATCCCTACTCCGCGGCCCGAGAGATCGCTGACCGCACTCGCCGTGGAAAAACCCGCCTCAAAGATCAACTGAAAGAGATCGTCGTCCGCTATCTTTTCAGGCTCCGCAACAATCCCCCGCTTCCGCGCAACATCGCAAATCCGTTCCCGGCTCAATCCCGCCCCATCGTCGGATACTTCAATCACGATGCTGCCGGCTTCATGCGCTGCGGTTACTGTGATCGTCCCTGAAGCCGGCTTGCCCTTCCGTTTGCGGACCGCGGGAGCCTCGATACCATGGTCGATCGCATTTCGGATCATGTGCAGCACTGGATCCTTCAAGTGCTCGATCACGGAAGTATCCACTTCCACGTCTTCCCCTTCGATTTGCAGCCGCGCCAGCTTGCCGTGGGCTTTCGCCAAATCGCGCACTGTGCGCGCGTACTGCCGGAAAAGAGGTCCCACCGAAACCATCCGCGCCTTCAACACCGTTTCCTGAAGTTCCGTGTGCAGGGAATCTGCGGCACGCGCTGTTTCTCGAATCGCCTCCAGATCGGCTTCGCCTGGGTTCTCCAACAACTGCGCAATTCGCCCGCGCGCAATGGCAATCTCACCCGTGAGATCCAACAATCGATCTAGCTTTGTCACATCCACGCGCAGACTCCGCAGCGAGTCATTCGCGTGGGCTGTCCGCAACGCTGCGGGCTCTGCTGCGACTCCATTTTCGACGGCTGCACTCTCCTGACCGTTTTGCGAGCTGCCCTCGATGCACTTCGAAATCTTGCCGAGCACTTCCTTGGCGCGCGCACTGGTTTCATCCCGGCCCTCCGCAGCGCCAGCAGCCATCTCCCGTAAGATGTCCAGCGACGCCAGCATCAGATTTATGATTTCCGGCGTCACACTCAGATGGCGGCTTCTGATCTCATCCAACAGATTTTCAAACGTGTGCGCGAAAGCCTGCAGTTTTGGCAGCTCCAGGATGCTCGCGTTCCCCTTAATCGTGTGAACCACGCGGAAAATCGTCTGGATCAATTCCCCGTCTTCCGGGCGCGCCTCCAGCTCCAGGATGGCCTCTTCCATCTGCGCGAGACCTTCTCCTGTTTCCACCACAAAGCTCTTCAAAATAATGTCGCGCTGAATTTCCATCCTAATTCCCTATCAATTTCAACGCCGCCTCGCCTGCGCTGCTATCCGCGGATGCTGGCCAGTTCTCACTCCGCATTTTTTCCTTCACCGACCCGCTCATTCGAAACTATCCCCAATCCCTAAATGCCGAAGAGGCTCGGCCCCACGTAAACCGAAAGCAATCCCAACAACTCCCGATCCCCCGAGTCGAATGACTTTCTCTGTGGCAAGAGATTAAAAAATACGATCGCCCCCTCCGCTTTCTGCCCCTGGGACAACGGAACCAGTGCGCTCACTCCGATGCTCGCCAAAAATTCATCTCCCGCGATCCGCTTGTCCACAATTCGCGCCTGACCGCGCTTAATCTCCGCCGCAATCTCGTCGAATTTGGACGCCAACGCCCGGCGCTGCGTAGCCGAAATTCCCACCGCTGCCAAAAATGACATCAGCTTCGTTTCCACGTGCAACTGCACAATCACAATCTCTTCGCATCCCAAAAGATTCGACCCAATTTCAATCACAGCATTTGCCACATCGCCTTCGCGCACCGCCATGCTCAGCCGCTCGCTCGCCGCATAAAGCCGGCTCCAAATCGTATGCCGCTCCACCGACGGCACGGTCTCATAGCACCGCCGCAAATAATCGCGCGAACGCGTCTCCAACTGTTCCGCAAGAGCCGCGGTTGAAGTCTTCTCGCTCTTGCCGCCGGTTTCCGGTCGCGTAATAGTTTTTTCTCTCATCGAATGTCTTTCTTCCAATTTTCCTTTCGCGTCTTTCTTTCGCCTTGTGTTTCGCGTCTAGATTTTCGCTTTTCGCTTGTCGCCTAGCGGCCCTCTTCGACGCCCAGATACCCATTCACCATTTGCACCAGTTCGTTGCTCTCGATCGGCTTCGTCAGATAATCGTTACAACCGCTTTCAAATCCCTGCTCCACATTCTGTGGCTCGCCCCGGCTCGTCACCAAAATGATGGGCACCTTTTTCAATTTCTCTTGCCGCCGCATTTCGCGGCACGCCGCAAACCCGTCCATCTTCGGCATCACCACGTCCATCAAGATCAAGCTGGGCTGCTCCTCCAGCGCCACCTTCACGGCCTCCTGCCCATTCCGCGCCTGCACCACGTCAAAGTTGGTGTACTTTTTCAGGAGCATCTCCTCCATCAAAAGGGTGGTAACCGAGTCGTCGACAATCAGGATTTTCGGGCGCATCTCTTCTTAGAGTCCCTTCGTCTCTTAGTGCCTGAATACACGTATCCGAGAGGCAAGCCAATGATTAGGGCAATGCAATCTCCAAAGCCCGGAAAAAAGCTCCGTCGCTTTCGGTGTTCTCTCCGAAAGGTACTCTGCAAGGCACGTTTGTTTGTCTAGGATTTGCGATGATGTAAGTCGTGCACTATCAATAACTTACTTACTGGCTGGGGCAGGCACTACTCCGGTCTCAAGACGGCAGTTTTCCGCAACTTTATCAAAGGGCGCGCGCCTTCGAGTGCTAACGTCTCAGCAATCTCCGTGAATCAGCCCATCCATCTCAAACTGAGATGGCCGGGCATCCCGGTCTCCGCGCAGATCTGCGCGACTTCACGAAAGCGCTTCGACAGCGGGAGGCGCGGGGCGGGGGCGCTTGCGCTTCCACTCGTAATCTTTGCGCAGACGCGACTGGTGCTTCTTCAGTTGCGCCTCCAATTCGCTGAACGCTTGCTTGCAGCTGGCGCGCACGTTTTCGCCCGTTCCGGTCGCGTGCAGCGTTCCGGTTGGCAACGACAAATTCAGCGAAAACGAAAGCTCCTCGCGATGCGAATTTTTGGAAAATACGCCATGCAACAGCACCAAATCAGGTTCATAGCTCTTCAAAATACGATTCAGCTTGCTCGCGAAACGCTCGACTTCTTTTTCCGCGGGCTTGTGCGGCTCGACATTCTTGTAGCTGATGGAAAGTTTCATGGATGCACCTGTAGGAGTTCTTGCAGAAGAGGCGGGCGACGCGGAATTGTTTCTTCCACCGCATCATACTCCCAGCATACCAGCGCGCCCGTCCATCGGCAATTGTACTGAGACAATTTGTGGCACAGGCAATCCTGCCTGTGCGGTTCTTGCAGGGCACACAGCCAAGCGCGCGATGGGGCGGAGGCGGCTGCGCCACTGACGGGCTGATCCACCACCAATAATTCACGATGCGTTGACAGCGGCGGCTGCTCCACTCTACGCTGCTCCATCAGCGACGGGCACAGCATGCTGTGCCCCTACAAGAACATTCCAAGACATGCCTCCCTCGAAAAAATCATCCTCCAACTCCAACGCTCCCGCTGCCAAATCGGTAATCCGCGTAGGCCCAGCTGGCTGGTCCTATCCAGACTGGTTCAGTTACGTTTACCCTTCGCGCCGCCGCAAAGGCTTTCACGAAGCAACTTATCTCGCCGAATTCTTCGACACTATTGAGATCAACACCTCGTTCTACAATCCCATTCGGCCCGACCACGCCGCCCAGTGGATCGACCGCGTCGCTGCCAACCCGCGCTTCGTCTTTACCGCCAAACTCTGGCAAAGGTTCACGCACGAGACAATCGGTAAAAATGCGGATCCAGCAAATTCGGCCGGCGCCGTGTCATCCGGCATAGTCGCCACCACGAAAGAAGACGAGCGCGCCGTGCGCGCCGGCTTCGACGTTTTGCGAGCCGCCGGCAAACTCAGCGCTGTGCTTCTCCAATTCCCTTTCTCGTTCCACCGCACGCCCGAAACCGTCGCGCACCTCTCCGCGCTTTTGAAGCGCTTCGCCGATTACCCGCTCGTCGTCGAAGTCCGTCATGCTTCCTGGCAGACGCCGGAAACTTTCGCGCTGCTGACAGAATCAAACGCCGGATTCTGCAACATTGACCAGCCCATCATCGGCCGGTCGCTCGAGCCGAGCGCCGAAATCACTTCCCCCATCGGCTACGTGCGCCTTCACGGCCGCCGCTACGACACCTGGTTCACCGACGATCCCGCCGTTCCTTCCCATGAGCGCTACAACTATCTGTACTCCACCGAAGAACTTGCGCCGTGGGCTAAACGCGTCGCAAAAGTTGCCGACCGCTCCCGCGAAGTCTTCGTCATCACCAACAACCACTACCAAGGCAAAGGCGTCGTCAACGCCCTCCAACTCATCAGCATATTGAAACGCTCCAAAGTAAAGGTGCCCGAGCCACTGCGCGTGAAGTATCCCGAGTTGGAAGCCATTGCGGATTCCCCGCCTGCTGAGCCGAGTTTGTTTCCGTTGGGAAAGAATGAGTAGTGGACAGCGAGTAGTGAGTGGTGAGTGGTGAAAACCAAGCAGCGCACAAACTGAAGTCTGTGCCACCCCCACCCCCCGGTGTTTTTTGTAAGAGTGGCAAACAAAGGGGTTAGACTTGACGTGGTTCGTAGGGCAATAATATACTTGACACACTTGATGGCTTATGAGAGACTTTAGGCATGGCAAATACACTCCAGCTTCCCAAGACATTGCAGGAAGCAGTTGCTTTCTTCTCTGATCCCCAGCGCACGTTTGACTATGCGGTAAAGCTCCGCTGGCCAGATGGCAAGGTCACTTGCCCACGCTGTGAGGGGAAAGAGCATTCCTTTATCTCGACTCGCCGCCAATGGTTCTGTAAGGGCTGCAAGAAGCAATTCACCGTCAAGGTGGGGACCATCTTCGAGGACTCCGCGCTCGGTATGGACAAATGGATGATTGCCGTCTGGCTCATTGTGAACGCCAAGAACGGCATTAGTTCCTACGAGGTGGGCCGCGCTCTGGGAATCACTCAAAAGTCCGCTTGGTTTATGATGCATCGCGTTCGGCTTGCCTTGCATGAGAAGGACACAGTGCGGCTCGGTGGCAGCGGCAAGGAAGTCGAAGTAGACGAAACCTTCATTGGTGGCGCTGCCCGCTTTATGCATGCCGACAAACGCCGCGAGAAGATTACCGACCGTGGTGTTAAGGGCAAAGCCGCTGTCATGGGCATCTTGGAACGTGGCGGCAAGGTTCATGCGAATGTTATTCCAACTCGCCGCAAGCATGACCTGCAAACAGAGATTCGCGCTCACGTCAAGGCAGGTAGCGCGATCTATACTGATGCTCTCATGTCCTACCAGGGACTCAAGCACCAAGGATTCCAGCACCAAGTCATAGACCACGCCGAGTCCTACGTTGACGGACAGATTCACACGAACGGGCTGGAAAACTTCTGGAGCCTGCTCAAGCGCGGATTGAAAGGTACCTACGTAAATGTTGAGCCCTTCCATCTGTTCCGATACTTGGATGAGCAGGTTTTCCGGTATAACAATCGCGCCAAGAAGGACCACTTCATTGGCGACGGTGACCGTTTTCAAATGGCTATGCGTCATATCGCTGGCCGCCGTATCACCTATCAAGAACTCACTGGCAAAGGAACAGATTCAATACACCACGAAACGGCAGGGCCGAGGCCATCGTAAAGCGGCCTAATCCTTGCCTTTCTTGGGTTTCTGTTTTACGGCAACAATCTTTGGCGCACGAAATAAAGCGGTCATAGTGCGTTCGAATTTCTCTCTTGCTTTTGGGCCTTCTAGGTATTTGGTTTTTTTCATAAGGTGCATGCCATGAAAGAATCAGATGCTCCACAAAGCCAAGGTAACACCGCCGATCATAGCAATAATCCCAAAAATCGCGGTGCGGTCGGTAATTTGCCGCCGAGTGTAGGCGGTGGTCCACCGTCCCCAGCCGAACATAACAATCCCAATGGCGATTCCGGCCATCCGCCATGGTGGAGGCGACTTGCAGTATGGACATTCATAGGCGAGATAGTCCTTGTTGTGATTACCATTCGCATCGCTTGTATTTATTCTGACCAACTCGACCAAATGAGGGAGTCCGTAAAAATTGCTCACGATACTTTTGTCGCCGCCAATAAACCGTCCGTAGGAGTCAATGGCATTAGCCCCATGTATGGAACCAAAACTGATGGAGGAGAAGCCTTTAGCAGCCTCCGTACAAAGAAAACGGACAATCTGGGATTTCGTGTAGACGTTAAGAATTTTGGTTCGGTGGCCGCAACCAATTTCACTGCAAAATGGATAGTTTTTCTTGATGGAGTTCCCGGCAAGGGAATCGGCCCAGAGAGCGGAACTGTAGTCTTGTTTCCACAAAAAAGCATTTTTTTTCAAGGCTACATTGGTAGTGAAAACTACCAAGCTGTCGTAGTGAGTGCTACCAAAACTCTGGAACTTGAGGTTACAGTTAGCTACGACGGGCCGGGACCAAACCAGAACTACACATATTGCGAAAAGGACCGCTTTAGTCCAACCATGAATGCCTTCACGAATCTTGGCGCGGCCTGCACAGGCCGCTGATGCCGCCCTGTCACGGAACCACAGAATAGCACGCTTTGTGTGTGAAGTATATTGATGCCGTTCGTAGAGTGACAAATACGAGACTTAAAGTTGTTTTGTTTTCAGTGATTTGAAGAGGGTTTGTAAGAGTGGCAGGAAAAGGGCTTGGGCGAGAGCGTTTATGCCAGTCGAGGGAGAGAGTGCAAGGACAGAGAAAAGCAGATCCCTCACTTCGTTCGGGATGACAGCGTAGGGGAAGAGAGTTGAACGCAGAGACGCTGCGTGCACAGAGGTAGGAGAAATCGGGCGAAGGAGAGGGCGATGGGCTGGATTGCGACGAAAGCATGTAACAGGGTAGCATGGGAATGTATTATTGTCAAGTACTATTATTTATGCAGTATCATTCGAATGAGACTGGCGGAAGTCGCGGAGTTTGAATGGGTTGGCGGGGGTTTTGCAGTTTGGTGAGACGGGATGGGAATTGGGTGGTGAATAGTGAGTAGAGGGGAAAAAGCAGATCCCTCGACTTCGCTCGGGATGACAATATAGGAGTTTGGGAAGAAGTGGCAGTGGGTTGGGGTTGTGGCGAGTTGGTAGTGACGAATGACTGGAGGGACGGGAGTGACGCGAGACGAGGCTTGGAAGTTGGCGAACCATTGGGTGGCGGCTTGGAACGCTCATGATCTGGAGTTGATCCTGACGCACTATGAGGAGAACGTCGAGCTGACTTCGCCGGTGGCCGCGCAGCTCTTGGGGACGCCGGATGGCAAGGTGGCCGGAAAGGCAAACTTGAGAGCTTACTTTCAGCGAGGGCTCGCAGCCTACCCCGAACTCCACTTCCAGCTTGAGGACGTGCTCTGGGGCGTAAACAGCGTGGTGCTCTGCTACCTCAATCAAAAGGGGACACGCACGGCGGAATTCATGGAGCTGTCAGCGACTGGAAGAGTGGCACGAGTTGTGGCGAACTACAGCGCCTAGCCGGTAGGAGAAGACGTTGGGCCGTCCCTCCCTTATGAAAGAGGAAGACCCACCTTTCAAAAACCAACTACGAAGAAGTGTGCCACCCCAGATTAAGATAACGTCAAAACCGTTGTATGACGCTGAGGCTCTCCGCGCGTCGCGCTAACTTACTATTATAGAATAACAAGAATACTATTACCGAAGTATAATAGATGTGCAATTTTGCACAGTCAGAAGCTCTTTGATTGTTTACAACCAGATGAGGGGTAAGTAGGACTGTGACCCAGCACGACCATGGAACTTGGGAGGGATTATGGCTTGCTTATTATGTGGGTCAAGTAAAGAGGCAGAATTTGGTGCGGAGATGGTCATGCACCTCGGCGGTCTCACAAATATAGACAATCCCGGTGTCTGGGTATTCCCAAAGCTCGTAACCTGCTTGGATTGTGGCATTGTGCGGTTTAACGTTTCGAAAACTGAATTGACGACGCTTGTAGATGACGCTTCGACAAAAGTACGCACGATGGCGGCAGGCTAACAGAGACAGCGAAATTGCATCTGCTACGTGCTGACAAACTGTCTGCCTGAAACAACGACTTCTATGGCGGGAAGTAGGTCGATTCCGGCATTTACTTTCACAACGTATCCTGAACGCGCCCACGCTCAGGGCTTGTTGCACACGTCAGCCGAAGATTCCTGACTCAAGAAGATTATTTTGGCTTCCGGGACAAGTGCTCGAATTTTGTCGAGCAGCCTCGATTCCGTCCGCGATGGGTCTACGCTGCCCCACCCGCTACCGATTCTAGGGTTTGGGCGGGGGAGGAGGGTTTTCTTTTGGCTTCGCCTTGTTCTGGCGTTCCTGCTGTTGTTTTTCTTGCAATGCCTTTTGCTCTTCGGCGTGTTTTTGCAGCAATTGCTGGGTCTGTTGCTGATGCTGCAGCTCGATTTGCTGTTTTTTGGCGGCATCCGCTTGTTGTTGCGCGAGCTTGGCGTGTTCCTGCTCTTGCTGCTGCTGGATTGCCTGGCGTTCCTGCACCTGTTTCGCGTGGAGCTGATCCTGTTCTTGCTGGTGCTTGGTATCCAATTGGGGGTTCGCCGACGGTGGAACAACGGGCCGTGGAGGAGGAGGCACGTCGTTGGGATGGGCTGCAGGGGGAACCGCAGACCGATTGCCTGGGGCCGGTTGAGAAGGGTTATTCGGATTTAACGGACGATCCACTGGGCGATCAGGCGGGCGATTCGGCGGTTGAGCCGTGGGCGGTGGAGTTGCCGGCTTGGTCTCGGTTGGCTTCGCAGGTTCCGGCGATACTGGTCGGTCGGCAGGCCGATCCGCTGGGCGGTTCGGCGGCTGAGCCGTGGGCGGCGGAGTTGCCGGCTTGGTCTCGATTGGTTTCGCAGGTTCCGGTGATACTGGCCGGTCGGCGGGCCGGTCCGGTGGACGGTTCGGCGGCGGGGCTGCGGTTGGTGGAGTTGCCGGCTTGGTCTCGGTTGGCTTCGCAGGTTCCGGAGTTACTGGCCGGTCGGCAGGCCGATCCGCTGGGCGGTTCGGCGGCTGAGCCGTGGGCGGTGGAGTTGCAGGCTTGGTCTCGATTGGTTTCGCAGGTTCCGGTGATACTGGCCGGTCGGCGGGCCGGTCCGGTGGACGGTTCGGCGGCGGGGCCGCGGTTGGCGGAGTTGCTGGCTTGGCCTCGGTTGGCTTCGCAGGTTCCGGAGTTACTGGCCGGTCGGCGGGCCGGTCCAGCGGACGCGCTGCGTTCGGGGCCACGGCCTGAGGTGGGTTCACCGCTGGGGCAGGACGATTGTTTTGCGGCGGTTGCCCATTTTGAGGCTGGCTGGGCCGGTTCGTCTGCACCGGTTTCGGCGCAGCGGCCACGGGCTTCGGCGCGGCAGGCGGTGCGACTTTCACGACAGCTGCCACCTGCGTGGGAGCCGACTGTATCTGCTTCACTTGCACGACGGATAGCGGCTTTCCGCCATTGCTCTTGATGGCTTCCTGCCGTTTTTCAAACGTCGGCGGCGGCGGTGGCGGGGCTACTTTGGCGACGACCGCGCGAGTTTGCACCGCGGCAGGGGGTTTCGCGGCTGCAGCTCCAGTTCCGAGAACTGCTTGTTTCGCAGGCACGACTGCCGGCGTAAACGCCCTCACCGGCGCGCTGGCCACTTCCCGTTGGTCTACTTTCACGGCATTTCTGGCTACTGGCTGCGCCGACGTAAACGCTTGCGGAGTCGTTGCGGCCACGGCGCCTGGTACGCTCTGGTTCACATACTTCACGTTCGTCACGCTCACGTTGTTGTTCACGACCGTGGTGTTGTAATAGTTGTTCACGACCGTCGTGTTCACCGTGGTGTTTGAAACGTTGACGTTATTTACGTAGTTGCGGCTCACGCGATACGACGGGACGTAAACTTCGCGCGGTCCTAGCGGAAACCAGCCTACGCTTTCACTCGAGCCGTAGCCGTCGCGTCCTCCAACGGCAACACCAATGGCAAAATGCGGACCGCCAACCCATGCCACGAGAGCGGGCGCGTAGACGGGGCGCACATACACCGCGCCTTCAGCTCTCGGCGCTGCCGGCACCCAACCCCACGACCCCTCATAGTTAACCCATCGGCCGTAATGGAAAGGCGCAAATCCCCACGGTTCGTCATCCACCCAGGTGTATCCCCAAGGCTCGATGTAGTCCCAGTGGCCGTTGTGGTACGGAGCCCAATTCGCCGCGGTCGTGCGCGGAAACCATACATAGCCGTTCTCGGGAGTGCGCCGCCAGGAGCCGTGATCGTCCAAGTCCTCGTAGCCCACGACGTCGGCGGAGACGTAGCGCGAAGAACTTGAGTTTTGGTAGTGACGATCGCGATTGGCAGCCCAACTATCAAACTGATCTTCGGCGTTGGTGTTGCCGTCGGACTCCGCGCTCAATTGATTGGTCCCGCTAAACGTCACAAAATCGTTTGCGTGTACGGAATAAGCCGCTCCCCCGCCAGTGACTTCGCCTTCGCCGCTACGAATACGGACGGCCGTGGAGTCACCCGCCTCGTTCACGCTGATCCTGTAGAGGCCAGGCCGCAGTACGGAAAAAGCCAAGTTTGGCGTGTCGATCTCATAGGTTTCCGATTCGTCGAGGCGGCGCACGCGGACGAGAAGCGTTCCCGCGCTCAATTGGATTTGTGTGACGTGATCGCTGAGATTCAGAAACGAAAATCCCGTGTTACTCGAGAGGCGAATCAGCGAACCATCAAGTTGCAACTCCGAGCGGCCGTCATTGTCCGACCACATTCTGTCACCCGTGGTAACAGGGCGGTTAAGGCCCGCTGTAACCCAATCGTCAGTTCCCGCAGGTTGAAAGGAAACGGAACCCTGTGCATAGGCCAGGCGCGCAACGCGCGAGGGAGGATCGTCATCGTCGGCCATTGCGCGAGGCACAAAGCCGCTCAGAATAGTCGCTGCACACAACATGATCAAGAGATTCAAAGCGCGTTTTCTAGCTATTATCATCACTCTTCTCCGAGATTTCGAAATCTATTACGCGGCCCGATTGGCATCGACGTGCTTCAATAAGCAGTGATCCTGGTTCGAAGCTGTTCGGGAAGGAATACAGCGCTAGCCGTATTCCCGACGTGTATTTCTGTTATGGAAGCTTCCGCTTCCATAAAGCGTGGCATGTCGTTGCAATTAGTGCTGTGCCGTTTAGTACAGATTTAGCCTAGGCATCTCCAGAAGGGGGTGCATACTCATAAGCACAGTCAATTCCATGCCTTCGCGAACGGCGCAAGTTGACCCTCGCCGCTATTTACAAAACTACGGCAAGTCCGCTTCGGCCTACAGGTGTTGCGGTATGGACACTTAGACTTCACGGCGAGAAAGTGGAAACGCAAGAGGGCAGCGAGGCGAAGCCCCAGTTCGTTGGGGAGACTGCTAAGACGCCTTTCTGCTCTCTTGCACTAACAGACAAGCGAAACCCGAGCCCCTCCGCTGGTTGCACGGAAACTTGTGCGATGGAAGCTAAACATCTGTCACTTCCTATGTGAACAGATGGGGAGGCCGGGATGACGCAACCTGGTTATTCTTATGCGCTGAATGCAAAGCTAGAACCGCTTTGCTCGCGCGACAATCAGATCATGCGATATGCGGCAAGCGGGCTTCCTTCAGGCACAGACAACCGGCCTGCCTATTACTGCGGCCACGAAGGATGCAACGTTCGCTATGACCTGGCGAACGGGTACTTCACATTGATCGGAATGCCCGAAGAGATAAATCCCGTGGCGGAACCGCGCGTAAATACGCTGGTGTGCGAGAGACACGAGACGTGGCTCTACCGCCGCAGAGATCAGACGAAGGAATGGGGCGACGAGTGGTGCTGCGGTGTCGCAGGGTGCGACTTCTGTATTGTGACAGGCACAAAGGGGAGTTGGGTCAGGACACAGCCCAGGACATAGCCGTCAGAGATAGATTATGGAAATTTTCAATTCCAGGCGGCCGCCTGAGAAACTGAATTTGGCGGCGTCGAATTTCGGCGGGCCGAAATGGCCTTTTGCATTATTGGAAGCGCCCACGCCTTCGCGGGGCATGCCCATAAAGTTGGTGTCCAATTTTCCGTTGGAATTCTCGTCGTGGAATACGGAGACGGCATACGTGCCTGGTTTGAGTCCGGGAAACTCGCAGACTGCATGTCCATTCGAGATGGGGGACTTGACGATGGTCACGGCTTTATCGCCGATTTTTGGAAAGCCGTCGGCTGACGAATAGATCGAACACACAACTTGCCCTTTGTCGTTGCGGAAACCTCCGATTTCGACACGGATCAGATTCTCGGGGGACGGCTGCGCCTGCGTGTGTTTGCCAGGCACAGGGGCATGGAAAGGTACGGCTGCTAATGCCATCGCCAGTAGGAAAATCTTGGGAATAGTCATGAACATGCGATTGAGCCGCTGAAATTCTCTCTATTATTCTGGGCAGTGGCCCGCGTGGAGAGGATACCACTCCCGTGGTTCGCCGGGTGTAGACTGAGGGCTTATGAACACACTTCTCAAAGTGACGCTGTTTGCTTTCGTGATTGGAATGGCGATTCTGTGTTGCTCTGCGCCGTGGACGACAACGCCGGCGGGGAGCGACGCGGCGCACAACTCTCTGGGGTATGCGGCGATTTGGTCGCATGAGTTTGCGGCGGTGCCGGGAGCGCGGGTGGACCTGGGAGCGTTTGCGATGTTGGCGGGCGTGGTGGCGTTTTTCGCGATTGTGATTGGCGCGTCGGCGTATTTTTTCCGGAACAAGCGCGGCGCGGAACGAGAAGATGTTTGAGTTAGAAGACCTACCCTTGCAAAAATCAAACCCGCAAGGATTGATTAGATAAGAGAGAAGGCTCCGAACGCGGACCGTGTTAGCTTTTGGTTGAGGACCGAAGCTAGCGGAACGGAAGGAGCCTTATGGTTCTTATTGGATGTGATTTTCACCCCAGTTGGCAACAAGTTTCGTGGATGAACCGAGAGACGGGCGAGGCCGGAGATCAGAAGTTAGTGCACGAACCGGGAGCGGCGGAGAAGTTCTACCGGCAGTTCCCGGCGGGGACACGAATTGGGATGGAGGCCACAGGGAACTGTCAGTGGTTTGTGGAGTTGGTGACCGGCCTGGGGCATAAAGTCCTGGTTGGCGATGCGGCGAAGATTCGCGCAAGCGATTCACGGCAGCAGAAGCACGACAAGCGGGATGCCCGGCTGCTCTTGCAATTGCTGGTGGAAGATCGGTTTCCGCAGATCTGGGTGCCTTCGAGGGAACAGAAGGATCTACGACAGCTGTTGATTCATCGCTACAAGCTGGTGCGGATCCGCGCGCAGGTGAAGAACGGGCTGCAGCACCTGGCGATGAATCAGGGCGTGATGAAGAAGCAAAAGCTGTGGAGCAAGGCGGGCCAGAAGGTGCTTCGCGAGTTACCGCTTGCGCCATGGGCCAGCCGGCGGCGAGAAGACCTGTTCAAGGTAAGAGAGATGTTGAATGGGCAGATTGACCTGCTCGATCAAGCGGTGGTGGAAGCCGCGGAGAAGAATGAAAAAGCGCGACTGCTGATGACGCAGCCGGGTGTGGGACCAATCACGTCGATGGCGTTCGTGCTGACGATGGGAGACGTGAAGCGTTTTCAGCGAGGTAAACAGGTAGCGAGTTATCTGGGGCTGATTCCGCGGGAGTACAGCTCGGGCGGGCATCAGCGGCTGGGATCGATCAGCAAACAAGGAAACACCTTTTTGAGGATGTTGCTGGTGGAAGCAGCGCAAGGAGCAGTACGGTGCGATCCGGGATTTCGGAATGAGTATTTGCATCGCTGCTACAGTAAATCAAAAGGAGTGGCGAAAGTGGCGGCGGCAAGGAAGTTGGCGATTCGACTCTACTGGATGCTGCGCACGAATACCGGGTATCCAGAAGTCGTTCGTGTCGAGAGCAGCTCGCGGGTGCCCCTGGTCAGCGCAAGCTAGACCGAAGGATTGATTGGGCGCTCTCGCCCCGATGCAAATCGGGGTACGGATAGAAGAATCATGGCCGAGATTTAGGCCGTATCGATGGATGGTGGAACGATGTGTTCCGCCGAAAAAGGATTCACCGTGAGAGTTCCAGAGCTTCGGTCCTCAACCACTCTGGCGATCGCGCGGTGCGAAAAGCACGGCAAGGAAGTTTTGTGCCTTGACAACGCCTTCTCTCTTATCGAGGGGCACCCGCCACTGAAAGCCATCGGCGCAAGACGAATTTGTTCAGAATAGTCCGAACTTGAGCGACTCCTCCTGCCGGGCTGCGCGATGATAGGCGGCGTTGGTGCCACTCGCACGGAGGAGACGATGAGTTCAACAGCAGCGACGATTACGATGCAAGAATCGAAAGCGGTGCTGGCTATATTCGTGGGCGGGTTGATTGCCGGAGCGCTGGATCTGACGGCGGCATTCCTCACCTTCGGGCTGAACGCGCCGCGTGCGATCGCGGGAGGGCTGCTCGGGCCAACGGCTCTGCACGGCGGCACGGGGACGTATGTGCTAGGCGTGCTGCTGCACTTTTTTATTGCGTGCTCAGCGGCGGCGATTTATTACGCGGCGAGCCGCTTGCTGGGGTTCATGACGGAGCATGCGGCGGTTTGCGGAGTGTTCTACGGGATTGCTGTTTTCCTGATGATGAATCTCGTCGTGCTGCCGCTTTCGGCGCTGCACTTCAAAGGCCGTACCAATTGCGCGGGCTCATTCAGGGGCTGCTGGTGCACATGATTTGCATTGGGCTGCCGATTGCGTTGAGCGTGAAGCGATTCTCGAAGTAGCAGCGGCGGGGATGAATTGAGGAGGAGGTGGAACTTTTTGGGGCGGGGTGCGTAATATTGGACAAGAGGTAGAGTGGCAGGAGGACAGAATCATGTACTGCGACGGCTGCGGGACACCTTTTAACTCCGGGACGATCTATTGCACCTCGTGCGGGAAACGGCTGATGGCGGCAGCGCTAGCGGCAACGCCAGCGACGGCGATGGCTGCGAGAGCAGCGGCAGGAGATGGGCGCGTCAGGCGAAACATTAATATTGTGGCGGGATTCTGGCTGGCGAACGGGATTCTGCGGTTGATGGGAGTGGCATGGTGGTTGATTTTTCGAAGGTTGGTTTTTGACAGGGGCTGGCCTTTTGGGAATTGGGAGCCGGGGTTTCGCTCGCTGGTGTGGGGCGGGATGTTTTCAGCGGGCATTTTTCTGGCGGTGTTTGGAGTGATTCACCTGCTGCTGGCGTGGGGATTGTATGAGCGGCAGCCGTGGGCGCGGATGCTGGGGATTGTGGTGGCATGCCTGGCGCTGATACGGATTCCGTTTGGGACAGCGCTGGGGATTTACACGTTGTGGGTGCTGGCGCCGGAGAGTTCGGGGCGCGAGTATGACGCGATGGCGGGAGTTGGCGGGCGCGTGAATGCGGCAGGTTACTCCGCCTGAGAGAGACGCGCCAAGGTAACAGCTGGCCGAAATGAAACTCAGAGTGGCGGAGCCGGGCTAAAGCCCGGCATCTACAAAGGAAAGACGAAGAAGAGAAAAGCGGATCCCTCGCTTCGCTCGGGATGACAAGTTGTGGTCCGCCTCAATCGCGGCAATGGCAATTCCCTCCTCAGAATTACTCCCTGCGTGCAAGCTACATCCCTCCCCAATAGATGGCGTTGAAGAGGAGTTGGAAGGTGCCTTCGGTTTGGGCGCGGTGTTGGACGCGGAATCCGAACATTACGATTTTGCCTTTGCCGCGTGTGAAGCTGACTGCGGCGGCTTTACGTTGAAGGCGTTCGGCGCCGTGGGCGTAGCCGGAGACGAGGATGTCTTTGGCGTCGTCGGGATACCAGGCGATGACGCTGCGCTGGATGTCGGGCGGAGGCGCGGAAGTTTGGAAGGCGATGGGGGAGTCGACGAAGGCGGCGATTTCGTGCGGCATGCCCGCGCCGACCGGATGATTGGTGTCGACATAAACGCGGAGGAGCGAGCCGGGGATATTGAAGTCGGAAGTCGTGGTGGCAGCGCGGCCTGCGGCGGCGCTCGGGCTGGCCAGGGCGTTGCGCACCGGGAGATTAAATTCATCGCCGTAGATGACGTCAGAGGCGTTGGCTAGCGTGATGAGCGTGCCGCCTTTGTCGACGAAATCGCGTAGGGCGTGGAGACCGTCTTTGCCGATGCCGCCGGCGTATTCGGGCGGAAATTCTTCGAAGAAGCCGCCGCGGCCTTCTTTTCCGTCCACGATAACTTCGCGGGTCGTGTCTGGAAGAATGATCACGTCGTAGGAATTATTCAGATTGCCCGCTTTGACTTCTTTGTTCTCGATATTTTTTAGTTTGAAGCCGTACTGCTCGAGAAGGAAGCGCGTCCAGCCTTCGTCGTGCGAGGGGATGTAGGGTTTGTAGAGGGCGACGCGGACTTGTCTGAGCGGCGTGGCGCCTTGCGGAAGATCGGCGCGAGGCTGAAGTTGCAGGTGCAGTTTTTGGGCGTTGGCGGCTAGCTGGGGGTTTGCGGCGAAAATAAATTCAGGAGTCTCGTTTGTTTTTTGCGAGAGGAAGACCTGACCGCCTGCCGCTTGCATGGCGTTGGCTAGAGCGAAGACGTTGTTCTGGTGGGCGGCGATGGTGTAATACTTGCCGGTGCTTGCAAGGCCGCCTGCGGGCCACGTCACGCCTTGGAGAAGCAGCGAAGAATTCTGCACGTCAGGCGTAATGCTTACTCTCTCTGCTTTGACGCCCATCATCAGTGGGAGCGACCACGCGGCGACGTCGTAGGGCTCGAGGATGCCGCTGTTTGCGGCGGGGCGGACTTCGGGATAGCGCTGGATGCCCATCATTTCGTCGACGAAGCGGCCGTAAGGCTGCGCTGTTGGAATCAGGAAGAGTTTTTTATCGGCGTGCCAGCGCACTTCGACGCCGTGTTCGAGAAGCAGCGCGGCTAGGCGGGTGGCGGTGACGGGATCGCGCTGGCCGTCCATGGGAATACGCCAGTAGATATTGGGATCGGCGGTTTGCACGGCCTGCGTGGCCATGGTGGCTACGCCGCGGAGAAGTTCCTGACGATATTTGCTGACAGTTTCTAGCGCGGCGCCGGAGACGAGAAGCTCGTAATCCATTATGTCTCGCAAACGCCAGGTGCCGCCGGGCCAGGGATTTGGAAAATTGATTTGCTGCTCGTAAGTAGTGAGGCCTTTGCCGCCGCCCTGGAGTTCGGTGGATTCAATTTCGATAGGAGTGGCGATGCGTGCGGAAGCGACTTCGGTGAGCACGCCGTACATGTTTTTCCACCAGCCGGTGTTGCGCGTGCCGCCAGGCCAGTAAGCATCGAAAGAATAACCAAAAATCACGCCGGACTTCCCTGCTTCTTCGAGGCGCCAGCCCATGGCCGCCCCCATGAGATTGTTGCCGCGATGCACGAGCGGATTGACGAGTTTGGCGACGGGGTCGGCGTTGGGCGGGATGTAGATGCGCGGACCGTTCTCACCCATTTGGTGCTCGTCGAGCCAGAATTGCGGAAACCATTCGTGGTAGACCATGCGGTTGACGTTTTTGGTCTCGATTTGCGTGAGCATGAACCAGTCGCGATTGTCGTCGTGGCCGACGTAGTGGTGATAGAGGTAGGGCATCTCGCCACCTTCGTATTTGGTGCCGAGATATTTGCGGTACCACTCGGTGACCATGGTTTCGCCGTCGGGATTGAGCGAAGGGATGAGAAGGACGATGGAATCATTGAGACGGCGGAGGATTTCTGGATCTTGCGAAGTCGCGAGGTTGTAAGCCCATTCCATGGACATTTGGCTAGAGCCGATTTCGGTAGAATGAATGTTGCAGGTGAGGAGGAAGATGGTCTTACCGTCGCGAGCGAGCTGATCGATTTCCTGCGAGGTAAGGCGGCGGGGATCGGCGAGCTTTTGCGCGATCGCCTTGTACTTGGCCTTGTTGGCGAGATTCTCGGGCGTCGAGATGACGGCCATGAACATGTCTTCGCCAAGAGTGGTCTTGCCAAGAACTTGGATTTCCACCCGCGGGGAGGCAGCGGCGAGCGCTTTGAAGTACGAGGTGATCTGGCGATAGTCGGCAAGTTTGCGGTCGGCCCCGACTTCAAATCCCAAAAACGCGCTGGGTGTGAGAACAGTGCCGCTCTTAGCTTTCTCCTGGGCTTGCGCGAACGAAGAAAGCACGAGAATCAAGACACCTCCAAGAAGACTCCTGTGTTTCAACATCTTCAGCTCCTTTGGAAGAAGAAAAGCGTAACAGTATGCACCGGAGAGGCAGTTTTTGCGAGTTGAAGGACTCCCTCGTAGGGGTCAGTTTCAGGCTACCGCGTTTTTGGGAGTTGACGAAGCATCCCAGATTGTATAGTTGTGAGACTGCGGTCGGTTCTCGCGAGTCTCCCGGCCTGACCGATCAACGACGAAACCTAGTCTCGCTCCGTCAGGGAGCCATCAAAATGCGCATATTGTTGTTCGCCGCGAGTATTCTGGCGTTTCTCGCCCTCGCACCCTCATCAAGGGGTCAGGATGTTGCGTGGCAACGGACTTATGACTCTGCCAAGCAGGCTTTCGCAGAGCATCGGTACGCGGATGCAGACAAAGCGTATCAAGCGGCGCTCGCACAGGCTGAAGATTTTGAGACTGGAGACCCGAGGTTGTCAGCAATACTTTTTGGCCTTGGAATTGATTATTATGTTGAGCGCCGATACGAAGAGGCCGAACCATTCCTGCTGCGAGTTGTAGAACTCCGCGAAGCTCGACCAACACCGGACAGCGATCTTGTTAAAGCCTTGTTGCAGCTTGCGGAGCTGTATCGCGCCACACGCCACCTTACCAAAGCCGAGTCTCTTTACCGGAAAGCTCTTACGGTTTCCAAAGACCTGCCGAGTGCTGACTCTGCGACCACTGCGACGATCTACCTGGACCTCGGCCTTCTGTATACAGAGCAAGACCTGATGCACGATGCCGAAACTGCATACGTTCAAGCGATTTCCAATTTCAAAAATGCCGAGGGGACAGCACGGACTGGGTTGGGTTTTAGCAATCTCAATCTGGCACAGATTTACGAGGCGGAAAACAAATTCTCGGAGGCTGAACCGCTATACCAGCAAGCAATCGCTACCTTCGAGCAGACTTCGGGTGCCAATAGTTCAAATGTTGCTACCGCTTTGGAAGACTACGCTCGGTTATTGAAAAAAATGGATCGAAAGGCCGAAGCATTGAAAGCAAAGAAACGCGCTGACGAGATCCGCCGCAAATCCGGTTCCTGATACAACTATTTCTGAACCCATTCCACGTGACAGTTTTTCTGATGCGCGCCGGGTCAGGACTTGGATCGCGACTGCATGGCCATGGCCACGAGGGCACCCATGAGGAGTGCTGGGCACAGTTGGCCAACGACGGCCTCACAGAGGGTGAGCGAGCGTGCGAAAGGATGCACCGGGGCGATGTCGCTGCCCAAGCTGGTAAGCACGCCAAAACTAAAGTAAGTAAGCTTCGATGTGAGTTGGTCGATATCCAGCGGCGCGGTGACGAACTGGATAGAGCCGGGGTAACGCTGCTCTAGAAACTGGTAGGCGGACGCCCAGGCCATGCCGAAAAGAAGATAAGCGCATACGCCTCCCTGAATGCGGCTCCAGGTCACCGGGCCCTTGCGAAACATGACGAGCAAGACGATGCGCAAATAAAGAAGCAGCGTGACGGTAGAGAGAATGCTCCCGAACTGAAGGAGAAACGGAGTTGGATGGATGCGGCCAGCTCCCAAAACCACCGCGCCTGCAAAGACAATGACGACTACCAAAGCCGTGGCGATGCGGCTCTGGTTTACAGCCAAGGCGCCGGAAATCATCAGCGTGACCATAATGATATCGAAGAAGAAGCGCCCAGGAAGACCAGCTTCGCGAAGCGGCGTGATTACAAAGATGAGAACCACGAGAGAGATGGTTACGAGAGTAAGGCCCAGGTCGCCAGACCAGAACTCGCTCATGTGCATGTTCAGAACTTCGCTTCGGGTGGGATGCGAATCGTTGGCCATGAGGAGGATCCTCCCAAAGGTTGCCCGGGTACGGATGGACGAAAGTATAGTCGGGAGCGTGCATGACCCAAGAGGAAATTTGATTCGTAGACGAGCGGGAAGAACGTGAACTCGGATGCGCGACTTCGCGCAGAGAACTACTTGAACCGGGCGGAACGGCCAGACGATGAGACTGAGAAGTAACGGGTTGCCAACCCAAGGGCGACGATTTGAAGAGAGTTATTTGGGGGCAGTGGAATCGCCAGCGTTATGGGCGACTGTTTGATCCTGGACGGTCGCGGCGGAAGTCACGAAGATCTCGCCGGCGGCGGAAGAGAGACGGTACGTGAGCTTGGCATGCTGGCCTTCCATGTCACGCAGAGCTCCGGGGTTGGAAACTTTCAAGGTCTTATGATCCTTATCACAGACAAAGGTCTCTCGGTCCTGGCTGATGGTGCCAGTAGCGGTAAGGGGCTTCTTGGAATGACTATCGTCCTGAGCGATCAGGGGCATCGCGGCGAGGAGAAGTGCGGGTACAAATAGCAGAATGCGCTTTTTCATGTTTGATCCTCCTGGGTTTTTGTCCGGGCCGTTTGACTCGTGTTTGGAAAGATCCGCGGAGGTTAATTGAAGAACTCCGCGCGGCAGTAGTGTGAAGGCGACAGGACGAGAAGGCCAACGCAACGTTTGCATCGGTCATATCGCCTAAACGTATTGTTCCGGGAGCGCCAAGTGAGGCCGGAGCGAGCCTATGCTTCGCAGGACAGAAAATCCATGGATCAGGCGGTTCCCGAATTAACTCGCAAACTATTTCTTGAAGAGATCTTCGAAGGCCTGGCGAGCGTCGTTGGTGCGCGGCGGGGCTTGAGCGGCGGCGGCTACCTGGGCGGGTTGGGCGTAAGAAGTTGGCGCAGTGTCTTTCTCGATGGTCATGCGGAATTCGTAAAACTTGCAGTCGTTCTTGGTGTCCTTGGGAGTGATGCGTTCGGGTATGGGTTGCGTGCACTCGAACTGGGCGCCGGAATCAAAGAAGCGACATTGCTTGCAACTGTGGAGCTCAAACTGGCACTTGGGACACTGGCCGTTGGGATCGAAGCCGGAGGTGAGGACAGCTCCACAATTGGAACATCGACCGCGGGTGACGGTGCCTACCATGCGCGGCGTGCGCGGGCCGAATTGATCGGCGCGCGGACCGCCTTGCGGCGGCTTGCGGTCGTGCTTTTCTTTTTTTTCGCCTTTTTCCGTGTCGCGGTAGCCGCGATGACCGTACTTTCGATCCACAAACGCCTCCGTCCGGACGCAATGCCGGACTGTGACCATGACTGCCTAAACTTCTGCGCTGATACGCACTATAACCGTGGTATGTATCCGACCGGATTGCTACACTCGGCCCACAGCACAATCGTTACCCAGAGGATCAGAACAGGATTGGCTACGTCCAAGCAGGAGATGGGACATCTATGTTTTTAGTCCTATGGGAGTTCGATGTCAAGCCAGGATGTGACGAACGGTTTGAAAGCGTATATGGGCCTGACGGAGACTGGGCCCAGTTGTTCCGGCGCGATCCTGCCTACCAGCGAACTCTCCTCCTGCGCGATCCCTTTCGTGACCGCACTTACGTGACATGTGACTTCTGGGAAACCGAGAAAGCTTACGAATCGTTCCGGCAAACGCGCTCCGATGTTTACCTGGCCCTCGACAAAAAATTTGAGGAGCTTACTCTCGAAGAGCGCAAGATTGGTGCCTTCGAAAAGCTTGCCCATAACGAATAAAACGCAGCGGCGACTTTCGCGCTGAATGCTCTTCGTGCGGCACCTCGGAATACGTTCCAGCTCAGCTCTTTGCCCACAAACCAACCAGACCGTCGGGTTTCAAATCGGGCTGAATAAACTGTTGAGGCGTTCCCGCCGATCGCAAGACTGCCTCCGCGGCCAGATAGCCGCTGCGAACCGCACCTTCCATAGTGGCGGGCCAGCCCGTCGCCGTCCAGTCACCGGCGAGGAACAAACCGCCAATGCTCGTCTGCTGCATTGGACGCCAAAGGTCGACGCCGGGTTGCGGGGAAAATGTGGCGGCGGCTTCTTTGACTACAGTGGCTTTGAGAAGGTTCGCCTCGCGGGCAGCGGGAAGCGCGTGGCGGACTTCCTTCAGGCAGAGATCGATGATTTCCTGGCGCGGCTTTTGGAGGAGATCGTGGGAAGCGCTGATGACCAGTTGCAGATATTGGCCTTTGTCGGGAGCGGGGGCCGCACCGTTGGCGCCGGCGTAGAGGGCCGTCTTGTTGAAAATCCATTGCGTGGTGGTATCAAGCAGGGTGAGGAAAGGCTCGGTCATTACCTGGCGGTCAAACCAAAGATGGACGCCGGTGATTGATACGTCGATGATTTTGTCGAGATTGCCGAGGGTGGTGTCGGTGCGCTTGAGGTTCTCGGGAAGAAGTTCGGAAAGCGCGACGTGGGGAAGGGCCAGGATGTACGCGTTGGCAGATTCTTCGCGGTCTCCGTCGAAGAGCGCGGCGAGTAGCTCACCGTTTTCGATGCGCAGACCGCGGAGAGGGGAACGAAAGGTTACTTCCCCTCCCTTTTTTTCGATGGCGGCGCGGCAGCCTTCGTAGAGTTCGCCTAACGCGACTGCGGGGACGCCCATGCGGTATCCGGTCTTATTGGAGAGAACGGCCTTCCAGAAGACGTCGATGCCATAGCGGGCGTCGATGTGATCGAGTTCTTCGGAAAGAGCGCTGACGAGTACGACACGCCAGAAACGCGAGATCGCGGCGGGCGTTTGTTTGCGGCGGCGGAGCCATTCCAGCATGGAGATGCCGCCGGGTTCGTCCACATCGGGCGGATGACCTCCGCTTTGCAAGATGGAATAGAAGGCGCGGGCGATGGCGAGTTTGTCTTTGAGTGCCAGCGGAGAAAACGTGAGAAACGAGCCGGTCATGTGAAACGGCGCGGGGAGAATGCCGGCGTGCATTTCCCCGCGACGGCCTTGGGGATCAAGCAAGACGAGACGGTCGAAAAACTTTATTTTGTCGCCGGAGCCGACGCGGCGATAAAAATCTTCGAGATTGGTGCAGCAGCCGAAGGTGACATGCTGGCAATTGTCGATGTGCTCGCCGTCGGGCAAGACGTAGGAAGCCGCGCGTCCGCCAAGAAACGGGCGCTGCTCAAAAAGACGAACGCGCCAGCCTGCTTCAGCCAGCGCGACGCTGGCTGCCAGTCCCGCCAGCCCGCCGCCGATCACGATCACGCTTTTCAAGAATATTCTCTTCCGAGAGGCGGCCGAAGCGCGCCTTTGCGATGAACAACATTTTTTCCGCTTTGGAGAGCCGCACGCGTTCGCCGAAAACGGCGAAATCGAGGGACTCGATGCGGGCTAACAGGGCGCTGTACGTGTGCACCAAAAGCCAGAGGGCGCCGCGGCTCTCTGGGTCGATTAAGCCGAAAAGTGCGGAGCCCTCTTCATAACATTGCCAGGCACGGTCTGCTTCAAAACGGAGGAGTTCGCGGACACCGAGAGTGGCCTCACTCTTGCCAAAGTCTTGAGGGGAGACTCCGTAACGCGCAAGATCTTCTTCCGGGAGATAGACGCGGCCCAAAGCGAAGTCGTCGTGGGCATCGCGAATGATGTTGGTCAATTGAAAGGCGAGGCCGAGTTTTTCGGCGAGATCGAGGGCGCGGGGATCGTGGAAGCCGAAGACGTGGGTGCAGGTTAGGCCGACGGTTCCGGCGACGCGGTAGCAGTATTCGCGGAGGCGATCGAAAGTCGGGTAAGTGCGAAGTGTTAAGTCCATTTCGGCGCCGCTGATGAGATCGTGGAGGTAGCGAGCTGGCATTTTGTAGCGCTGCATGGTGTCGACCAGAGCGGGCAAGACTTCGGCCGCGCCGTTGGGAGTGGCGGAGTTGAGTGCGGTTGAGCCGTCAACCAGCCGCTCCTCGCCAATTACCGCGTCGTCGAGAGCAGCGCGCCAATCCGCTAGACCCCGCTGCTTCGCGGCGAGATCGTTGCCTTCGTCGGCGACATCGTCGACAAGGCGCATGAAGGCGTAGAGGGCGGCTAGGGCGTCGCGCTTGGGTTTCGGGAGCAGGAAGAAGGCGTAGTAGAAATTGCTGTGTGCGGCGCGGGCGATGCTGTGGCAGGCGGCGTAGGAGCGGGAGACGGATATGCCAGATTCGGGCACGGAGTTCCGTGCCCTTACAAAAGCTAAGCCGCCGCTCTCTGATTCAGGGCGTATGGGTTTTGCGATTAGATGCGTTAATAGGGAGCGGCCCAGGAGGCGGACTTGTTTGGCTTTGCTTATGGCCGGGCGATTGTGGAGCGTGTCGTAGCCCATGGTCTCGATGGCGTCGAGGACGGCGACGCCGCCGCGGCTGAACATTTCGAGGTCGACACTTAGGCGGCCGTTTACCATTTTTGCTAGCGGAGCGCCTTGCGCGAAGAGAACTCGGGTGCGAGCGATCAAATCTTTCATTAGGCTGACGTAACGTTCGTCGAAGCGGCGCTCGACGATATCGTTTTCAGTCAGGCCATGGCTTGCGGCGATGTCCAGGGGGATATAGATGCGCCCCTTTTCGAGGTCGCGATCAACGTCTTGCCAGAAATTTGCTAGCTGGAGAGCAGTACACGTAGCGTCGGACATCGCCTGCCGCTCTTCGTCGCAATAGCCGCACAGATAAAGGACAAGGCGTCCGACGGGATTCGCGGAATAGACGCAATATCCAATCATCGAATCCCACGTGGGATAGCGCTTTACGTTCTGGTCTTGGCGGAAGGCTCTTAGAAGACCGGCGAAAGGCTGCTTGGGAATATTTTTGGCGATTATGGTTTCGCGCAACGCGACGAAGACGGGATGGGATGGGCGGCCGTCGTAACAATGGTCGAGCTCGCGTTCCCACCAATCGAGGAGTTCCAGGGCGCGGTCTTTTTGCGGGACTTCATCGCCCAGGTCGTCGGCCCAGCGGCAATAGGCGTAAAGATTGTAGAAATGCTGGTGCAAGTCTTTTGGGAGCAGCCAAGAAGCGACGTTGAAATTTTCGTAGTGATGCGTGGCGAGCCAGCGCGTGTACTCCTGCGCCGCTGCCGGGGAACAATTGTTCGCCGGAGCATGCTCGGCAATTTCGAGTTCACCTGGGCGCAGCATTGAAAAGCAGATTCCTCTCTTTGCTCGGAATGACAATCGGGGGTGCCGTCAAGTTCAAAACATTCAAGGCCGGACGGCCAGCTTGATTTCGCCGCTGCGGATCTTCATGCGCTCGAAGGCTTGCGGCAGTTCGGTCAAACGGATTTCTTCCGTCACGAAATCCTGACCGACGATATCCCCGCGGCGAATGGCTTCGAGAGCTTCGCGGATAAAACGCGGCGTGTGATGAAAGGGCGAGATCAGCTTAATTTCGGAATAGTGGATGGCGGCGGGATCGATCGATACGTTCGTGCCCGACGGCAGGCCGCTGAAAAAATTCACGACGCCGCCACGGCGAACCATCGCCAGGGCCTGCTGCCAGGTGGCGGGATTTCCTGCTGCTTCGACGACGGAATCCGGTCCTCGTTCGTCTTCTGTCAAAGACTTCACAGCGGAGACGACGTCTACTGTTTCCGTGACGTTGATGGTGGCAATCGCGCCCAGCCTGCGAGCTACATCGAGAGGCGCGGTGCGGCGAGCCAGCGCGAGCACGCGTACGCCCCGGCGCGAAAGCATGCGCACGTAAGTCAATCCAATCGGCCCGCAGCCAATTACGGCAGCGGTATCGCCGGCGCGCACTTCCATTTCATGAATGCCGCGAAGCACGCAGGCGAGCGGCTCGACGAGCGCGGCGCTTCCGTCATCGACAGAGTGCGGCACTTCCAGCATGTTTTCCATGGCGATGCGGCCCGGGATGCGCATGTATTCAGCGTACGCGCCGTTGTTAAAGAGCAAGTCTTCGCAAAGATTTTCCTGGCCGCGGCGGCAGTGATAGCAGCGCAGGCACGGCGCAGAATTTGCAGCGACAACGCGCATGCCAATACGCCAGCGAGCGTCCACGCGCTTGCCTACGGCAGCGATATCTCCCACGACTTCGTGGCCGAATACGGCTGGCGGCTGAATCATCTTGGCGTGGTAGCCGCGCTTCCAGACTTTGAGGTCGGTGCCGTCGGTTAGGGCCAGGCGGACGCGGAGAAGCACTTCGTCGGCAGCGAGGTGCGGCACGTCGATCATCTCAATGCGCAGATCTTCGCTGCCGTATAACACGGCTGCGGTCATCCTTGAGGGTACGGCGACTCGCGCGACGGCAAATTTCACTTCTTCTCCGACTTCCGTTTTCTTTGTCGTGGTCGTTTTCATGCGTGCGTGATCAGAATCTTAAGGGACTCAGCCGTAGGCCTAGCTGCCAGCTCCAGTGCTTCCTGGATTCTATCCAGTGTGAAGCGATGCGTGACGATTTCCATCACTGGAAGTTTCTTTCCCAGCACCAGAGCCGCGGCAGATTCTTGGATGTCAACCGCCGCGCTATAGCTGCCCAGGATTTCCTTTTCGTCGATCCCTACGGCCGCGGCAGGAAACTCGATCTTCGTGACCGGGTCATTTGCCGCGAAGAGCAATACGCGCCCACCGGGCCGCGCCATTGCCAAGGCATCCGTTACCACCGACGGATGCGCTACCGCAACTAGCACCGCGTCCGCTCCACGACCCTCCGTACGGGCCAGAACTTCTTCTACCAGCTTACCACTGGTTGGGTCAAACGACTCCAGGGCACCGAGGGAGAGGCTTTTTTGGCGCCGCTGCGGAATTGGATCACTGGTATATAGCTTAGGGCCTTCGAGATTGCTGACCATGAGCAATTGCAATCCGATGGGGCCGCAGCCGAGGATCAGTACGGTTTCGTCTTTGGTGATACGGGCCTTTTGGACAGCTTTCATGATGGTGTTGATCGGCTCGATGAAAGTGGCTTCCTCAAAGCTGACGTTATCGGGAAGAGCAACAATGCCGCGCTCGGCTACCCATGGCATGGCCTTCACGTACTGGGCAAAGCCGCCACCGTTCGGCGTGAAACCGGCGGTCAGGCCAGTCGTTTTGTATTGCTTGCATTGGGAGAAAAGGCGCTTCTCGCAGTAGAAGCATCGGCCGCAGGGGGTGTGGTGAAAGCTCATTACGCGATCGCCCAGTGTCCACCTTTCCGCGCCGCGACCGACGGCAACGACCGTGCCGGCCAGCTCATGGCCGAGTATCTGCGGCGGCTCGACGTAACGCTGGAAAATTTTCTTGATGTCAGTCCCGCAGATGCCGCAGGCAGCGACTTTGATGAGGACTTCACCGTCGCCGACCTCGGGCACGGGGACTTCTTCAACGCGGACGATACCTTTATCGCGAAAGACGCCCGCGCGCATGTTCTTCGGGATGGGCCCGACCGAGCTCAGCGTCTCCGATGCCGTCCCAATGCTGCTCATGTCGCCGAGACCTCTTCTACTTTCGCTGCCGAGACGCGCGTCCAGTTTTGCGAGATTGCGTGAACGTAGCGATCTAAGAAGTCCGCCAAAGATTTTCCGGCGGCGCGGCTCTGCCGTCCAAATTGAATCAACAAGGGAATACGGTAAGGACTGAGGCCAACTTCTTTGAGCAGGCCGCCCATTTTCAGATGGCCGTGGGAATCGAGTATGCGGCCAAAATCAACGGGCAAATCCTCATCCGCAGCGTCGCTGATAGCGCGAACCATGACCGCCGGGACATTGCGTTGCGCCGCAGCCGCTAGAATGTAAGTTGATTCCATCTCCACGACACTTCCCTTTTGGCTCAGGTCTTCCTTCGCTACGGCGGTCGCTACGATTTTCTCAGATGTGAGGGACACATTCACGGCTTTTGCGCCGTAGGTAACGGCAAGATCGAAAAGTGCTGCCTCACTTGTGGCCTGGTAACCTTGGTTCAGAGTTTCTGTCGTGTGTGCCACAACTACGTCGCCTGGCTTCAAAGTGGTGTCAAGGGATCCAGCGAGGCCAGAAGAGATGCAGACATCGTGAATTTCAACCGGGATAGTGAGCATCGATTTGGCGGCATTCTCTCCGCCGATACCGGTGAGAAGGACCGTTACTTCGTTCGGGCCGATGTTGGCTTTGAAAAGGTCAAATTCGCGGCGGCGCTCCCAATTCTCAAATTCGTAGGGGACAAAGGGATGGCGAGAGGACCACTGCGAGAACTCGGCTTTGATGGCGAAAGTGACTAGGATGCGCATGATTCTCTGAATCTTCTGTAAATCTATGATGCCGGACCAAAACTTAAAGCTACAAGTTGCCTATCGCACAAAACGGGAGGGGCAAGCCCTCCCCTACAACCGTTATCTTAAGAACCGAGCGCGGGGCGAGCCCCTGAATTCCCCTTGCTCTACGCGGCGGCGCGCAGCATTTTCTTGGCGCGGCTGGGCTTTACGTAGCCGTTCGCTTCGTACCAGCGAACCGCTCGCTCCAGTGCAGCCGCTACCGACCCCGGCTTAAAACCTAGTTCTCGCTGCGCCCGCGTGCAATCGACGAACATCATGTGCTGCGCGATTTTCACGCCCTCGACGGGAATTTGCGGCTCTCTTCCAATGAGCCGCGAGAACGCCGTGTTCATGTAGGCTACACCCAAAGCCAGCCCGTGAGGAATTTTCAGCATCGGAGCCGGCAGACCGGTTATTTTGGCCAGCGCGTCCAACATCGCCTTAAGCGTCAAGTTTTCGGCGCCGAGAAGATAGCGTTCGCCCACTTTCCCTTTTTCCGCGACGAGCAAATGCCCCGCCGCGCACTCTTCCGCGCCAACAAAATTCAAGCCGGTCTCGACGTATCCGGGCATTTTTCCGTTTAGAAAGTCGAGGATGATTTTTCCCGTTGGTGTCGGTTTCCAATCGCCTGGGCCGACGGGAGTCGTGGGCATGGCTACAACAAGCGGCAGTCCTTGTTTTGCCGCGTTGAGTGCTTCGCGCTCAGCCATCCATTTCGAGCGTTTATAGTGGCCAACCATTTCTTCCAGCTTGGCGTCGGTGGCTTCGGTGGGCAATTCGGGACGATCGACGGCGATAGTGGCCACGGTGCTGGTATAGATGAATTTTTCCACGCCGGCGCGTTTTGCAGCCTCGAGCAGATTCTTCGTGCCACCGACATTCGAATCATAAATGTCGCGCGATTTTTTGGCCCATAGTCGATAGTCAGCCGCCACGTGAAAAACGGTCTTTACGCCGGCCAAAGCACGGTCGAGAGAAGCCGCGTCTCGTAAATCGCCGGTCACGTATTCAAGGGAAAGGTCTCCGACGGCGCGGTTGGTGCTGGAAGCTCGCATCAGGACGCGGACCGAATCGCCACGCGCGACCAGTTGACGCGCGACGTGGCTGCCCAGAAAGCCCGACGCACCTGTGACGAGAGTCGTCATCCGGCTTCGGCACCTTCCTCAAAGTCGCTAGGCGGTGAGTCCGGAAAAGGCTGGCGATCGATCTCGCAAGAATTCTGCGAGGCGGCCGGCAGCGTCACGGATTCCACTAAATCCGAGAGCAGCGCCCATCGCCGACTCAACAAACGATGGCGCAGTTGCTTGACCGTGCTCTCAAGCTCGGGCGAAAGCGCCGCGCGCGTGATCAAAAACCCGTCGACGTCGAGTTGGCGAATTCCCGCGTGGAGTTGCTCTAGTTCGTTTGGGGCTGTGTGAGGGTGCATAACCAGAAAAGCGCAAGTGAAAAAGCCTGCCAGCCTAGCCATGCGAATGGCTTCCAGTCCCACGGCGAATGCACCTTCACGAGCATTGCGCTGGTCGTGCGACGGTGCAAAGCCATCGAAACGGACCGTGAAGTAAAAACGATTAGACGGTTGAAATTCATGAAGGCGCCGCTTCAACAAGGTGCCGGAAGTCTCCAGGAAGACGCTGCGTCCGGAGGCCGCGAGAGCGTTGGTAAAGCGCGCGACTTCCGGATAATCCAAAGGTTCGGCACCGGAAATCCAAAGGATGGGCGAACGGTATCGCGAAACGAGGGTTCCGGAGTGCGAAGCGCCGTTAATCGCCTGATGGGTGCTGGTGGAAAATCTGGCTGAAGAAGTTCGGAAATTAGTCTCCGGGGAAAGCTGCAAGATAGGAGGATAGCCTTGCTTGTTGCCAAACGCGCGGGCAGCCAGGGCAAGTGTGAGATCCGCGGTGAGCCGCAGAGAAAACGTCATCGCGAGCTCTAGAACCCGCTCCGCAGCCGGAATTCGGCTGGCTGGAATTTCATGGCGCAATATTCGTGCGGCCCTTGCACCTGATTACGAAAGCGCGCGAGCGCGTAGAGCGGGAATGAATTGCGGTAGAGGTGATACTTCAGATAAAAAACGCCAGGAAATCCGGTGCCGGTAAACTCGGCTTCGCTCCAAGAGCCATCCGTATTCTGCTGGTGGACGAGATAGGAGACGGCTCTTTGAACCGCAGAATCATTCGGCTGAGCGCCTGCTAGCAATCCAATGAGGCCCCAGGCCGTTTGCGACGCTGTGCTGTTCCCCTGCCCCTTGGTGGCGGGATCGGTATAGCTCCACAGGGACTCGCCGAAACTGCCGTCAGCTTTCTGAACGTCGCGCAACCAGCTCACGGCGCGCTGGCAAAACTCCTTGGCCGTGAGCGAAACGGTTTCGAGAGCGCGCAACGCGCCACTGGTGCCATAAACGTAATTTACGCCCCAGCGTCCGAACCAGGAGCCGTCTTCGCACTGATCCCTGAGCAGAAACTTCACGCCGCGCTGAATAGCGGGATGCTCCGCCGGCCAGCCAAAACGGCCGAGGCACTCAATAACGCGAGCCGTCACGTCCGCTGTTGATGGATCGATCATGGCGTTGTGGTCGGCAAAGGGAATGTTGCACAAAAGCTTGCGGTCGTTGTCGCGATCGAAGGCGCCCCAGCCGCCGTCCTTATTTTGCATGCTCAACAGCCACTGAAGGCCAAGACGAATGGCCGTTTCCATGCGCTCGGGATCGGGATGTTTTACACGCTGCAGTGCCATCAAAACAAATGCAGTGTCGTCCACGTCCGGAAAAAAATCGTTACGAAATTCGAACGCCCAACCTCCCGGCTCGGCGTCTTTATTCTTGAATTGCCAATCGCCGGGACCGAGAACCTGCTTCGAGAGCATCCAATCCGCGGCTTTCACAAGTGCGGGATGATCGGCGGGCAGCCCGGCCTCTTCCAACGAGACCATGGCAATGCAAGTGTCCCAAACAGGGGACACGCACGGTTGCATGCGAATCGTGTCGCCCTCTTCGATCTCGAAACGCGAAAATTCGCGAATCTCGCGAGAGGTGATCGGATCGTCGGGACCGTGACCGAGCGCCACTAGCGCGAAAATCGAATTCATCATCGCGGGATAGATGGCGGCGAGACCTTCGCTGCGCTCCATGTGCGCGAGCATCCAGGCTTTGGCTTCGCGAAGCGCGCGGTTGCGAAGGGGTTTCCAAGGAAGTTTTTCGTAGAGCTTCAAGCCGCGATCGATCGCCAGAAAAACGTTGCGCCAGGAGATGAGCTGCTTGCTCCAATCAAAAGCGGCGGCTTTGTGTGAGATGTCCTTGAAGAGCTCGTCGACACGCGCGCGCTCCGGCAGACGCCAATCCGGCCGCAGGGCGGAAAGTATCGCCATGGGGATGACAATGCCGCGCGTCCAGGACGACATTTCGTAGATGTTCAGATAAAACCAGGTCGGCAAGAGCAGCAGCTCTGGAGGAATCGAAGGAACAAGATCCCAGCCAACCGCGCCAATCAGCGCAAGGTAAAAACGCACGTAAGAATTTGTGAGTTCGAGTCCGCCAAGACGGTGCACCGTTTCGCGCGCCTGCGTCATGTGCGGCGCATCAGTGTCGTCGCCAGCGAGCTTCAGAGCGAAATACGCCTTACAGGTTGCATTAAGATCGGAAGGCCCACCCGGGAAAATATTCCAGCCGCCATCGGGCAATTGGCGCCGGCGAACGTAGTTCGCGAGCTTGGCGATGCGAACGGGATCGGCCTTGCCGAGCACATACAGGTAATAAATGTAATCGGATTCGAGGGTGGTATCAGCTTCGAGTTCGCCGAGCCAGTAGCCCTCCTCGGCTTGCAGCGAGAGGAGGTGATTCGCACCGTTTTCGATGGCCTGTTCGAGAGAGCCGGACAGGTCTTTCTCCAGCCAGAGCGGCGGTATGGCAGGGGCAGGTCTATCCACTCCTATGCGTGTACCTGTCGCCAAAACTAGTCCCCCAAGTAATGCCTATAGAAATGCGGGCGAATTAAGCCTGCCAAATCCAGGCTAAGCTGACCTAACTGCTGTGTTCCTAGTCACTTCCCGTAACGCCGGAACGAACGTCGAGTCTATCTGTCACCGAGTAACACAAGTACCAGTCAATTATCGCCGTGTTGCGGCACTGGGTCAACTTCTAAGATGCAGAAGCGTTACAGAATCCTTGTCAGAGGGTGATACTTGGCGGGGCCTGCAACGCCCGCTCGATAAGTACGTGAAGGGGCTCAGGCAAAGCTTCCCCCTCGCGCTGCGAGACGGAGGGCTTGGTGCGCAGCAAATTGGCGGGGAGTTTGATCCACGATGGAGCGGCGGCAGGGTCATCCATCGAGCCCCGGAGAACGAGTGCGTCGGCGCGGTCGAGCGCGACGCGAGCGGAGTCTTTGAAATCTTCGCGAGCGGGATCGATCACAGCGAAATAGAGACTCGGTTTCAGAAATTGCATGAGCGAATTGCTTTCGAGAATCAGCGGAGGCGAATCTTCTGCTGCTCCCGACAGTGTTTGTTTGAGAGCATCTCGCATCAACGGCAAGCCTTCGGCGAGAAAACCTTGCTTTGTTCTTAGCCAAAACGACCGTTTCGCGCCTGCGGCCAAGAATCTGGCGCTGTCCGTGCCAGATTGCTGCTGCGCTTCCCATTCGATGGCGCAAATGTGCTCGTCGGGAGCGCAGTCGCAGTTGTTGCCGTTCTGCGCGCAGACGCCGTGGCCATACTGCGTGATTTTTCCCGCAATCCAGTTGGCTTGTGGGAAAGTGCTGATGATGTCGCACACAAGTTGCGTCTTGCCGATGCTGCGGGTGTGGCCGCCAACTACAATTACGCGCCAGCGAGGAGCTGTGCTCACGTCATTTCCTTTTTAGCCTGGCCTTTTCGTTTGGCCTTCCAGTTTGGCTTCTAACTCTTTGATGCGCGCGGCCAGTTCCGGTAGACGGGCTTGCCACGCGAATTGCTCTTTAAACTTTTCTAGCGGGCGCGCAGGAGTTCCCCAAACGGTCTGTCCGCTGCGAACTGTTTTGCCTCCGAGTACGCCGGATTGTCCGCCAATGATTGCGCCGTCTTCCAAATAACATTGTTCTCCAAAGCCGGCTTGGCCTCCGACGACCACATGCTTGCCGATATCGCAGGAGCCGGAGAGTCCGACCTGCGCGGCCATCACAGTGTGTGCGCCAATCTGGCAGTTGTGGCCGATGTGTACGAGATTGTCCATTTTAACGCCCTCAGCGATGCGCGTGTCGTCGAGCGAGCCGCGATCGATGGTCGTGTTTGCGCCGATTTCCACGTCGTCACCGATTTCCACGATTCCCGCTTGTGGAAATTTCCAGTAACGGCCTTCGCCCTGCGCGTAGCCGAAGCCGTCCGCGCCGATCACCGCGCCCGAATGAATCTCCACGCGATGCCCGATTCGAACGCCCGCGTAGAGTGTCACACGCGGATGAATGCGGCAGTCATCGCCGATCCAGGAACCCGCGCCGATTACGCTGTGCGCGCCGATTTGTGTGCCTTCGCCGATATGGGCGTCTTCGCCGATCACCGCAAATGGCCCTATGCCTGCGCTTGCGCTGACTCTCGCCAGCGGCGCCACGATCGCCGTTGGATGAATTCCGGTTGCGATGGGGCTCTTTCCAAGGATGAGAGCAGCCGCTTTTGCGAACGCCAGTTTTGGTTGCGAACTTCGCAGAACAGTCTTCCCGGACAACGCAATGTTTTCCGCGGCAATGACGCAGAGCGAAGCCGATGTAGCAGCGCGCTCCGCATGTTTGGCTTTCTCGACGTAGATGAGGTCGTGAGGGCCGGCGCGCTCGGGTGCCGCCACGCCGCGCAACTCGATAGCGCCATCGCCTTCTAGCTTTGCGCCGACTGCTTCTGCCAACGACTTCGCCGTTTGGATCATGGAAGACCTCTCTCAAAAATCATACAGCGCGGGCTCGCCTTTGGGCCTGGTCTTCCAGCGCTTGTGAACCCAAACCCATTGGTCCGGGTGCTTGCGAATAATCTCTTCGATTACTTTGGCAAACCGCTGGGTGTTTTCAAAGACGTCGCGTTCGGTGTCACCTGTTCGAATGAGTTCCACGGTAGGTTCGAACCGTAGGCGATATTTTTGGATGCTCTCATCCCAGTAGGCGTAGCCCGGCACGACGGCCGCGCCGGTGTACAATGCCACTCGCGCGAGGCCAGTTGTCGTGCAAGCAACCTTGCCGAAAAAATCGACGAAGGCGCCTTCCGCCGGTAGTGTGTTTTGATCCGCGAGAATGCCAACAGTTCCGGAGTCCTTCAGAATTCTCAGCATGACGCGCGCAGATTCGTTTTTGAAGATGGGCCGATTGCCCGAAGAGCAGCGGTATTGATTGACGAGCGCGTCGAGGCGCTTGTTGTCGAGAGGCCGCGCCATGTAATGCAGCGGATATCCGTAGAGCGCGTGCGCGAAGGAAGAGAGCTCCCAGGCGCCGATATGGCCTGTTAAATAGAGGACGCCCTTCCCGCGCCGTTGCCCTTCCAGAAAATTCTCGTGTCCTTCTAGAATCACAACGTCTTCAATGTTTTCTTTCGTGAGCCGCGGCAAACGCGCAAATTCCGCGGCCATCCAACCAAGATTCCGCACCATTTTGCGCGTCGCGTCTTTGCGCTGGGCGTCGGCCCAGTCAGGAAAGGCGAGGCGCATGTTGAACTCCGCGGTCTTCTGCAACTTTGGTTGCAAGGAAAAGAGCAGGCTTGTCACCGTTGCCGCGAAGCCACGCGCGACGCGTCGCGGTAAGGCGCCCAGAATCTTTAAGATCAGCCAAACGGGGGCGTATTCGAACCATTCTTTCATTGTGTTCCACGGCGGCCTCGCTGCAGCCGACGCGCGACAGTATGCAAGAGGTGGCCGCTTTGAAGATAGAGTTTCAATGCTAGACTTTCCCTTCCGTGAGCGAATCGCCTACTGCCATCACCGAGAATCCGAGGGCCAGTTCCTTAGCCAGCATCGGTTGGGCCATTCTCATTGTCACAACACTCTACGTCTGTTACTTCAGCCATCTTGGAGCCATCGGCTTTGTTGGCCCCGACGAGCCGCGATACGCCTGGATTGCGCGCGACATGGCAGAGACGGGCGATTGGGTCACACCGCGGCTGTACGGAAAGCCGTGGTTTGAAAAGCCACCGCTTTTTTATTGGAGTGCCGCGCTTTCCTTCAAGCTCTTTGGCGTTAGCGAAGCTGCAGCCCGATTGCCGAGCGCAATTTCCGCCCTGCTTGCAACGCTAGCGCTAGCGTGGCTGGCTTTGCGTCTCTACGGAGCTGAAACCGCGCGCTGGCTGCTGCTGCTTCTCCCCACGACGGTCGGCATGATCGGATTCTCGCACGCCGCCGCCACCGACATGCCTTTCAGCGGCATGCTCACCATTGCCATGGTCTGCGCCGCCGTTGTCCTCGGCCTCACGCGCGACGAGAACACTCCCATACTCCCACGTACGCCTTGGCTCGCCCTAATCCTCTGCGGCTTTTTCCTGGGCTTAGCCGTTCTCGCGAAGGGCCCCGTCGCAATCATTCTCAGCGGCGGCGCCGTTTTCTTCTGGGCACTCTTCACAAAACGCTGGCGTGACGCGTTCCGCCTATTTCATCCGGCAGCCATCGTCGCTTTCTGCGTAACAGCGCTCCCCTGGTACATCCTCTGCGCCCGCCGCAATCCAGATTTCTTCCGCATCTTCATCATCGAACACAATTTCAAACGCTTCCTCACGCCCGAATTCCAGCACATCCAGCCTTTTTGGTTTTACATTCCGGTTGTCCTCGTCGCTTTTCTGCCTTGGACCGTGAGCGCTGCGCGCCTGATAGTAACCACGAAAGCTCCGTCAGAACCTAGCCATTCGTTGAATTCGCCAAGTCTTTTCTTCGGTTGCTGGGCCGTGTTCCCAATTGTGTTCTTCAGCCTCTCCAAGTCGAAGCTGCCGGGTTATATTTTGCCGGCAATCCCCGCGCTCGGACTCTTGATGGCGCAATACGTTTCACTCTGTATACGCAAAACCCTCCCGGGTGATAGATGGATTAGAATCACCAGCGGGTCCACATTTATCGCTCTTGGAATACTTGGCATCTTGCAGATCGAGCGGACTGACTTGCTTGGGCCAGCTCTCGCGGTCGCCATTGGTGGATTTGCAATCCTTGTTATTAGAAATTTGCGGTTCGGACTCGCGCTTGGCGTAAGCGCTCTAATCATAGCCATCGCTTCTTCCTTGACGGGAAACACGCGGGCCGTCTTGGACCAGCGTTATTCGGCACGTAATGCACCCGAGGCCGCACGAATTGTCTGGAACAATTATTCTCCTGACAGATCGTCCACCTACAAACTTACGCGATCATTTCAGTACGGCCTGAATTTTTATTTTCACCGCGAACTCCCTGAGTGGTTGGCAGATCGGACCGCCCCGGGCTGGGTGTTTGCGCTTGCCAAAGATGAAGGTGAACTGCGGAACCGAGGGCTAAGCTGCCCTTTCAACGCTCTCAGACACGCCGTAATTGTGTGTGAAGACGGGGGCCTAACGGCTGGGCGTCCCGGTGGCGGGAAGCTTCAGTAAGAAAAAGCTGACGACGCGATTCTCGTAATCGCGTTTATCAGCGTCATCCATGGACACAAAATTACCGTGCGGAATTATCTGCTGATCGCGCGGCTCCGGCGACTTTACAAACATCTGGCGCGTAATATCGGCAAGCTCAGGATCATCCGAAGGCTCGATGAACAGTTTTGGCACTCCCGCCAGCGCATTCAGCTTTTTTGAGAGTGGCGGGTCTTCGCGATACTTGTAATTCAACCACGTAAAACTGAATGCCGCGGAGCGAGCCATAAGCGGAAATCCGCCGAGGCCTGTGCGCTCGACGCCGATTTTCACCATTTGTTGCGGCTCGTCGTAGACCGAGTCCAGCACAATAGCCTTGATCCGATGATCGTTTTCCGCCTCGCGCAAAGCAGCGTAGGCGCCCAAATTGTAGCCCCACAGCCCAATACGGGCGGGATCGACATCATTGCGCGCCGCAACGGTGTCTACAGCCGCGCGCACTTCGTCTGCTTCGCGATAGCCAAACGTGGTAATTCCTTGATTTCCGCCGTGCGCCGCGAAGTCAAAAACAAACACGTTGTACTGGTGATCCTGCAAAGCCGAAACCAGGGTCAGCAGCTCGCCGCGGCTCGATCCATAGCCATGGCATAGAATAATGGTGGGCGCCCCGCGCAACCCCGGAAAAAACCAGCCGTGCCGGGTGCCAATTCCCGGAACCGTGAAGTCCACCAGGTCCGGCTTACCCGGAAAGCTCTCCATATCGATTTCGCTGCTCGTGCGCTGCGGCTTGACGATGCGGTAGACAAGGAATCCCGCGATGGCGACGGTCGCAAGCACAGCAAAGAAAATCAGCGCGAGCACGGCCGTAAAAAGTTTTGCATACCACTTGGTTGGATAACGCAGTTCGTAGAGGATCGACATTCTTAGTATGTGTAATGACGCGGCCAGCGCCGCCGATTTTCACTCCTCACAAAAAAATCAGCACTGGCGCGATGTTAGCACACCTTTTCAGCACCATTTCCGGAAGCCTGCGCCCGTTGTGTCGGAATTGTATCGTCGCGCCGCCCCGGTTGTTTGCGCGGCCACCGATTCAGCTATCATAGAGCTTGCGGGTCAGGGGCCGCGTGGCAGTCCTCTTTATCCATGAATATTGTCGACTTGCGTCAGACGACGGTCCGCCAACTTGAGCCGCTGCTTGAAGAGGAAGCGCGGCACTGGCGCGATGAACTACATTGGGACTACCGCGGCGCCCTGGAATTGATCAAACGATTCATGGACGCCCACGCCCTCGCGGGATGTGTCGCCTTCGAAAATGGAAGCGCCGCGGGCTACTCCTTTTACGTTCTGGAAGAGCAGAAAGGCCTGATCGGCGGCCTCTATGTATCCGCGAAATTTTCGCAAGCTACCATCGGACAGCGGCTGCTCGACGAGATGCTCTTCTCCATGCGCGCGATTCCGCAGCTTTCGCGCATCGAAGCGCAGCTCATGCCCTTCAGCGGACCGGTCGAAGTGCCGCTGAGCGAACAGGGCTTTCGCCTCTACTCCCGCCAATTTATGCTCCAGGATTTACAGAAATTGCCCGAAGCCAAGGCCGGAGCCTCCGCGGGAATGCGCCTGGACCGCTGGAATGACCGCTATTTCGAGCCTTGCGCCAAATTGATTTATCTGGCGTACGCGAACCACATCGACGGCGAAATCAACGATCAGTATCGTAGCCGCTCCGGCGCGCTGAAGTTTTTGAAAAACATCATCCTGTTGCCCGGCTGCGGCCATTTTGTGGCCGGAGCCTCTTTTGTGCTTCGCGAGCCAGGCAGCGACGAGCTCGTCGCCGCAGTCCTAACAAGCGAAGTCTCGCCGGGAGTCGGCCATACGACGCAGATCTGCGTGCTCCCCGGTTACCAGGGAAATGGCATCGGTCGCATGCTGATGCAGACTTCCGCCGAAACGCTGCGCAGCATGAAATTCAAGGAATTAACGCTGACGGTCACTTCGGAGAACTACGGCGCCGTTCAGTTGTATGAAAAGCTGGGGTTCACGACGATTCGAACGTTTACCGCTGGCGTCTGGCCGCGCTGAAAACTCTCTGAAAACGCTTCACTTCTTGCCACGGTCTTTTAATAAATTCTTCAGCTCGGACATGAATTCCTGCACGTCCTTAAAATCCATGTAGACCGAGGCAAAGCGGACGTACGCGACTTTGTCGAGTTTCTTTAGCCTGTGCATGATCATTTCGCCGATCTCAGTCGTGGTGAGCTCGCGCTCCGTCGCTTCATGGACCACGCTTTCGATTTCATCAACGATACCTTCCAGCTTCGGTGTGGCCACCGGCCGCTTCTCACAAGCCTTCAACAATCCCTGCAAAATCTTTTGCCGTTCGAATCGTTCGCGCCGTCCATCCTTCTTGATCACCATGTAGGGAATTTCGTCGATGCGCTCGTAGGTGGTAAACCGGCGGCTGCACTTGAGGCACTCCCGCCGGCGCCGAATCGTATCTCCGACACGCCCCTCGCGCGAGTCAATCACCTTATCATCCAGATGCGCGCAAAATGGACACTTCACTCAGGGATCTCCTTCTTTCTTCCTTCACAAAAACTACGTATTTTCACTCTTCAGCTCTTCTTTCTCTTGCCGCGTTATCTCTCGTAGCTTTCCCGGTGAGAAACCCTCTCGCAGTAGCAACGGCACGCCCGCAAGACTACACGCGGCAAAGGAAATCAGCCAGAGGACAATTGCCGCGGCTGCCGCGGGTTCCTTTTCGACTCCAAGAACGACCGTGTAAGCCAGGAACGTTGCCACCTGCGCCCCTCCGCCCACCCCTGGCAGTTGCACAGCCGAGCCGGCCAACGTGAACGCGAGAACGAGCATCGCGTCACCCAAGTTAATCTTTCCTAGCGTGCCGCCAAACGCGTGGGAAACCCAAAGATAAACCAGAAGCACCAGAAACCAGTGAGCTGCTGAGTAAAACAACGCAAGCGCCAGTTCGCCACCCGAGCGAATCGCCTGCACGCCTCGTGCGAGCCCAAGCAATATACGCGCAACTACCGCGCGCCATCCATGCGTAGCATGCCAGCCCTGGAGACTCCGCTCAAGCAGCGCGGTTCCGTGTAAACGTAGGTAAACCAGGAATGTGATTGCTCCCAGAACGCCTGCGGAAAAAACCGTGCCTGTCGTTTTCGCGGCAGCTTGAAGCGTGCTTGCCTGCTCGCCAACTCGCGCGTGCGACTTGAAAAGCAGCAATCCAATCGCCGCAATGACCGCCATACTCGCTAAATCGAAGATCCGTTCCAGGACATAGATACCGAACATGTCCGCGACGGGAAGCTTCTCTTTGCGCGCCAAAAGAACGGGCCGTACCGGCTCTCCCGCGCGCCCGAGCAAGAAAACGGCGGAGAAGCCCGCCAGCGTCATGGAATAGATAGGCCAAAAACGCGACGGCCCCAGATTTCCCTGAAAAACTTTCCACCGCAAGGCACGGAGCGCGTAGCAAAAGTAAATCGCTACAATAGAAAGAATTAGAAGGTAAGGATTCGCGCCGCGGACAGCGTGAAGAAGCTTTTCTCCGCTGAAATCCTGCAGATGGATGAATCCTCTGGAAAAATAGATAACGAGCGCAAGGACAATGAGTACTACCAGAGCTATAAGCAGCTTCCTCGACGATGAACGCATGAACTTGTCAGACTAACGGTCGCAAACACGGGCGTCAAGGCGACGCACCGGAATGATTTAATGCAATTTTATTTTGGACTGAAATGCCGCGGGTCGCGCAGCAAAACCAGCGCCGTGCGGCCATAGCCGTTCTCCACATTACTCTGGTGGGCCTGATAATCCGCAGTGAGCGCCCGCCGCAGCTCCGGCAGCGCGTGGTAAGGCACCGAGGGATAGAGGTGATGCTCGAGGTGGTAGTTCACATTCGACCAAAGAAACTCGATCAGTGGATGAGTAACGATGGACCGCGCGTTGGTCCATTCGCTGCCCTCCGTGACGTCGTGATGTTCCGTCACGCTACGCAAGACTGAAGCCGCGTACAATCCCGTGACCAGGGGTGCGATCACGAAAAGGAGATAGCGCCGCCATCCGAGGACAAAAGCCATTCCCGCATGGAGAAAAACAGCGCCTGCCAGTTCCAAACCAATTCTTCGACGCACGCTTGCACGCATTTTCTTTTGTAAACCATAGGCGTTCACACCGATCTGCGCGAATACAGGAATGAAAAAGTAAGCCCAGCCAGGCACACCGCGAACCACGCGATCAAAAAACTGATACTCCGGGTCTTGGGGCGTATGCGCGTAATGATGATGGTCGAGATGAAAACATCGGTGCGCCTCCGCGGAGATTCCCGCGAGCGCCAGCGTGAACCACGTGAAGAAGTTGTTGAGTCGCCGATTCCTCGAGATTAAGTCGTGCGTGCCCTCGTGTCCCTGCACCAGCAAATCGTGGAACGGCCCGAATCCAATCACAAACAAGCCGGCTGCAGTGAACCACCAACGATGAAAATAAATCGCCAATGCGGCCATGCCAATCCAGAGGACGAGGTCCAGGAATATCCGTGGAATCGAGCGATATGCCTTCGCGCTCAAATTCTGGGCAAGTGAATCGACTTGGGAATCAACTGCCATGGCATTTTTCGACGAGATGTGTCCTGCCGAGCCTCCTCTGAGGTTACTGCGATTTGCCGCGGCCTCGCACGAGAAACTCCAGAAACAACGCCCCAAATAGCAAGTCCACGAAAGATGGAAGAACAAGAACCATGGGAATTTCTTGCGCGAGCGCGTGTCCGAAGAACACGAAAAACACGAGCGGCTTCCCGATCACTCCGAGCTTCACCAAATCACGATTGCGCGAGAGATCACGGCTCGCCCAGTAATAACCCAAACCAAACACGAACAGGCACGAGGCTAATAATTGCAAGCCGATCGCGTCCGGTGGTCCAGGAAATCCCATCACCTGACGAAACTTCGCGCTCGTCAGGAGAAACAGCACGGCGCCGGCGGAGAGCGCGTTCCAAACAGCCGCCGCAAGAAAGAGCAATCGGTCATAGCGCGACCGCGAGTCCGCGGTCGCATACGCTGATTCACTCGCCATCGCTGGCTCCGAGGAATCGCAAAATGCGGGCACTCACGTCTTCCGCGAGATTGAGCGCCATCCAATGTCCAGCCCGAGGAACTATCTCGAGCTTTGCGCCTGGAACCATTTCCGAGAGCTTCCTCGCGTGCGCGGCAGGAAAATGTTTGTCGCGCTCCGCCCATAAAAATAATGACGGCGTTCGGATGCTCGGATAGAGCTGCTTCAATCGTGGCAAGGTTCCTTGATAGCCGGCGCACATACGCACCACAAATTTTCTAACTTCTGGGCGCTGAAAGCTTTCCCATAAATCGCGGCGTAACTCCTCGCTAATTTTGTAACCAAGTGGCAAAAATGTTCGAATCGCTCGAAAAAAGACCGCGCGCGGCATCCGCTCCAGCAATATCCGGTTCCATCCAAATTTTCTAAGCAGCGCGATCTCCCACGACGTCTTTTCATCCCAGATCACGAGCGAGTTCATCACGACGAGTTTGCAGATTCGCTGTTGATGCTCGGCGGCGAAAGCGACTGCCGGCTGTCCGCCCATGTCGTGCCCGATGATCGCGGCCTTTTCGATTTTCCAGCCATCCATCAGCGTGTGCAGCCGCCGCGCGAAATCAAACGGCGTTGCTCCGCCGCTCCACGCTTCGCTGTACCCCATTCCCGGCCAATCAAACGCAATCACTTCGTAGTGCGCAGCAAGCCGCGGCGCGAGCTCTGACCAAACTTGGAGATTATCTGGATATCCGTGAAGGAGAATCACTCGCGGCCCGCTCCCCAGGCGCGCCACGCGCAAGATGCGTCCGCCGTGAGTTTCGACCGATGTTGCCAGCATCACGCGAGATCCTTCCGCAGACAATCCGCCGCCAGCACTCCCGAAATCGCACAAAAACTCACCCATTGGCCGGGATGCGTCGCGCTGCCCGCCAAATACAGTCCGCGCACATCAGGACTCCGATGCGCGAGCCTCCCCTCGCGCATGAATTTCGCCGTCATCACCGGGTTCATGCTGTCGCGCGCGAGCGAATATTCCAAGCCCCACTCCGCTGGCGTGCGCCGCGCAAGCACACGATATTCGGCAATTCCCTCCTGCCACCATTTTTCTTCCAACAATTTGTCCAGGTACTCGGCCTGTCCAGCCGGTCCGATGCTCTGCGCCTTTGCATGGTCCATCGGGCCGAGCAGCCTCGCCGGGTACCACTCGCCTTGTTTCTCCTCCGGATTCATCACGACAGGCCGAATCATCAATCGACAGCGTTCTTCGCCACCCGGAAGCAAAAATCGCAAGTACGACGTTTCCATCTTTCCCTTCACCGCGAGGTACGCGCACACTCCCGGCGATTGCAGCGGCAGCTTCTCGCAACGTTGTTGGCTGGGGCTTTCCTTGTGATCAAGCAGCTCTAAGTACGTGGCGATCCCGCAATCGGAAACCACCGCGTCAGCAAGAAATCGTTCTCCCTCGGTAGATTCCACTCCCGTCACTCGGTCGCCTTCCGTACAGATCATCTTCGCTTTTGTGCCGTATCTGAATTCCACGCCCGCCGCTGTTGCGGCTCTTGCCAAAACTTCGGGAATCGCTCGAATCCCGTCTTTCGGATAGAAACATCCGACGGAATGAACCAACGCCGGAACAAACGCCAACGGACTCGGCGCCTCTTTCGGACGCTGCCCAGCAACGTGCGTCCAGATCGAAAGCGCATCCACGACCGGCTGCGGAAGACGTGACGCCCGCAACACCGAATGGAGCGACCGCAAGAGAAACCCCGCATGACGCCACCGTCCCCCGCCGAGCATCGACATCGGTCCAGGCGCTGAGCCGTAAAGCAAGGGCCGCAGCGAGGCCTCGATCGCTCCCGTCTTGCGCACGAAGCGGAGATAGAGTTCCCCGCTTCCCGCCCAAGTGCGGTCGAGTTCCCTTGCGGTCGCAGCGTCGCTCGAATAAACGTTGACCGTAGGACGGCCTGGGGAAGCCACGCTGTAAACATGTTCGATCGCCCGCAACTCGACATGCTCGCCGAGTTTCAATCCGACGGACGCAAACGCCCATTCCAAGCCTGGCCTGTCCAGCAAAATGTATGGCCCGGCATCAAACGAAAACCCCTCATACACATTTCCCGAAGCCAAGCCTCCAGCCTCGGCGCGCGCTTCCAACACCTGAACGCGAAATCCTTCCCGCGCCAGCCGCAGTGCAGCGGTTAGCCCGCCCATCCCCCCGCCGATAACGACGACGCTCTTTTTCACTGAGATGCAGCCTGGACAGTCTGCTGCGTTTTCGTTCGGGAAAAATGCAAGCCGAGAAGTCTGCGAAGCGCCCCGCGCAAAACGCGCTGGGAGAGCGATACGCGCTGGAGCGGAGGAAACG
>Ga0207051_1002_pt1 | contig 57301 bp, 47 predicted proteins | sample Alteio_BWMinCont_61_FD_153292 | JGI IMG/M metagenome (GOLD analysis project Ga0207051, IMG submission 153292) | Enriched cells from forest soil in Barre Woods Harvard Forest LTER site, Petersham, Massachusetts, United States -... | ecosystem: Environmental > Terrestrial > Soil > Temperate forest >...
TCCCTGCTTCATCGAGTGCCCGGGCGCTATTAGGCAGCGCAGCTAATTGCGCGCGCTGTAAGATCGTTTGACACCGCAAAGAACGGGCGGGCGGTCGAACCCTCAGCGCTTCACCGACGAGACAAAGGCGGGCGATGGTGCAGGAGAAGGAAAAGCCTGGCGTTATGAATGGCCGCTGTTTGCCGCGAGCTGGCATCGCTGCCAACCAACTCTTCCGCTGGCGGGTCCAGTTAGGTCTGACCGCTCGTAAACGCCGCAACTCGCGACGGTGATACCCGCTGACGGCGCGGTGAACCAAGTGCTCGCGCTTAGCACGTGGCGAGATTTGGCGCGGCCGCCAGAAGGGACGACCCCTATCATGATGGATATCGCGCGCAGCGGGCGTGATGGAGCCGCGTCACCCCCGTGCGCCGCTGCGCTCTATCGGAAGGCTGCAGCGTGCGATGGCGCGCAATTCGGCCATTCAGCTGCAGCGTCCCATGTGGCACCTATGTTGACGTCGGGAGCAGCCCGGAGACCTGAAGACACGGCACTCAACGCTGGCGCATTACCACCGTCGCTCGCTCGTATTGGTCCGCTCAGGATCGTTCATGAGCAATACCGAGAGTCGGGCACCAGGCAGTTCGGACGGGCTGTCGGGTCTCGGTCGCAATAGCGGTCGATTCTGGTCAGCCTCATCGCCGGACCGGCCAGCCGAGGACGTCCAAACGGTCGTGCCGGCCGATACGCGAGGAGCAGCTTCTAATCATGACTGAAACCATTCCGACCCGTCCATTCGCTGAAATGGAGGCTTTGGCTTGGCTGCGCTCTCAGCCGGAGGGGGTGACTGCCAGTGCGGCGGAGCTTGGGCGCCGATGGGGCTGGAACAGAATGCGGACCGGACGCTGGTTGAAAGCGTGGGAAAAGACCGGTTTGATTCGTCGTAACGCTGAAACGATCATCGCAACCACGTCTGTTACATCGACCGTTACCGATGTTACGCCGAGTGTTGCACAGGCGGTCAGCGTCACGCTCATGCCTGTAACTGCAGTCACGCGGCGTTCCATGATGCCGGTCAAGCTCCCCGCATTCATCACGGCGCTAGCGCTTGCTTGCGTGTCGGCAGCCTTTTCTATTGATGGCCTCACCGCAATCTTTGCCGGCGCGTTTTGGCCCGTCATCACTATGGGCACGGCGTTGGAAGCCGGGAAACTTGTGGCAGCGGCGTGGCTGACTGAGCATTGGAACTCGGCGCCGACGCTCATGCGCCTGGTTCTCGTCGCGATGATCGGCGTGTTGATGGGGCTGAACGCGGTCGGTGTGTTCGGTTTCCTCATGCGCGCCCACCTCGAACATATGATGGCCGTCGATCTGGCACTTGCAGACGGCACCGCTGATATCGACGCGCGTCTGGCTATTCAGGACCAGACCGTCGCCGACCTCGATCGGCGTATCGCCCAGATCGACGCCGCCATCGAGCAATCGACAAGGCTTGGCCGACCCGTCGGCGCGATGACGATCGCTGACCAGAAGCGCCGCGATCGTGCGGACATCGTCGCGGAGCGCCAGCACCAGGCACAAGCGCTCGCCAGCCTAAAGATAGCGAAAGCCAGAATTGACGCCCAGCGCCGGCGCGCCGAGGCGGACGTCGGGCCGCTGCGATATCTCGCCGAGCTGACCGGTGCGCCGGCTACTGACCTCGAGCGACCGGTCCGTTTGCTCACTCTGGCGCTAGTCGCCGTCCTCGATCCGCTGGCGGTGGTCCTCCTCCTTGCCGCCGGCATTCGCCCAAGCGTGCGGGCTCAAGCTGACCATTTACCGGGATGATCTGAGAGCGAGACCGGGCTCGCCGCGCATGAGCGAAGAGCCGCGGCGCCTCGCGGGAAGCGAAGCGCCGCGAGGCATCAGCGCGACCAGACCAGCGCGTAACCTTCATCGACCGCGACAAGGTTGGCATAGATCGGCGCCGGGAAGGACGGATCGTCGAGCTTGACCGAGTGATACACGGTGTTGTCCTTGGAGGTCCGCTGCCACGCGGCGCCTATCTCGACATTGCCAGCCGTTACGCGAAGGTTCGGAGCCTTCTCGTTCCCGGAGGGTTCGGCCGGAAGGAAGCGCGCCTTGATGTTGAGCGAAAGTGTCTTGATGGTGCCGGTGTACGCGCCGTCTTCGGCGCGGGTGAAGGTGCCAATCTGAGCCATGGTGATCTCCTGTCGCTGTTTCCAAGCCCGCGACCATCGCGGCCTTGATGGCGATCTCTGAGCGCCGCAACGACCGGCCCGCAGCCGCTGGCCCGCAGCGTCAGCGGAGGATGGCGGACTGAGCGATCTTGTTGCCTCGCGAGGAATGCCGCCGCTTGGCGGCAGGGGAAGAAGATCGCGAATGAGCCATTGCGGGCAAAGGTCGGCGAGCACAGCGAACGTATTGTGGCGCCTGATCCGTCAGCAAATGGCCGATATGGATGTGGGCCAAAGCGGGCTCACAGGAGAGCACCGCCTCAAAGGCACCCCGCCTCCGTTCGACCGCGACACGAATGTCGCAGCAAGCTCGATGCACGATGCGCGGCGCCCAGCGAGCTGTCTGTGGGCCGAGTTCAGGCGAACTTCTTTCGGACAGGCCGCGCGACGCTCGAGTGGCAAGGCTATCCTGCGCGAGGACTTCATCTAGTACGAAGGCTTATCGGAACCGCGGTCAAGCGCTGAGGATAAAACGCTTTCCGAGGTCTCCCGGTCCAGTCCATCATGGGACTACAAGCTCGTGGGACCTTACGTGTGAAACTCGCTGGATTCGCTAACCGCACCAGTTTCGCACCAGAAACGAACTAAACAAGACGCAACGAACACGATCGCAATCAAATGAAAACACAGCAAAATCAACAGACGCGTCCATTATGCCCCCGCTCATAACGGTCTGGTTGCAGGATCGTGGCAGACAACCGACGAATTCAATAGCTTGCAAATCAGCAATTGTTTGCGGTCCTGAGGAACTTTCGCCCCAGCATTCGCCCCTAAGCAAGGCTATGGGTTAAAACCACCCAACTCACCGAGGCAAGCACAAACGTGTCGGCGATTTTTCTTTTATTTCGCTTTGGCATCCGATCGTACGACGCGCACTTGGCGACTGTTTTCGATGCGGCATCAATAGCAACATGATGGCCGGATGACCGGCCCTCGACAAGCAGAGATCCGCTACCGCATCGATCCACGCGACGTGCCGCCCAAGAAGGCCGCGCGGCGGCTACACCTTACCCTCGCTCGCTTCAACGAGTTGCTGCCGAAACTGATCAAACGCGGCTTCCCTGAGCCGGACCCCGACACGAGCATGTTCGATCTTGACGCCATCGACTTGTGGAGAAGGAGCCGGCACCGATCTGATCAAAGTCTTGCCTTGGCAGAACAAAATGCGCAACCATCCCGGCCGGTCCGACGGTTCGGGGAAAAGCTGAATGGTGCTCAAGGTGAAGCTCGAAGGGCTTAAAGTCTATGAGGCCCGTGGGCTCTGGTATGTCTACCGGAGATCAACCGGAGAGCCGTTGATCAAGGGCTTCAAGGGGTCCCGCGAGGATCTGGACAAGAAGCTGGCCGATCCGGATTTCATCCAGACCTACAATCGCCCACGACTACAGATGCGGCGTGCTGCCGACTTCTCGATCGAAACCTTGGGCGGCTTCATCCACTGGTACACAAACGGCGACATCGATCGTCCACTCAAGCAGTGGACTGACAATCCCGGCAACATTGAAGGCAGCTATCCGAAATGGTCCAAGCTCGCAAAGTCGACTCGCCAGGATTACCTTGAGGCCTTCGATTACCTGCGGCCTGAATTCGATATGCCGCTCGCAGGGATCACCCAGCCGGACCTTTATGACACGCGCGACAAATGCGCCGTCAAGAAGTGGCCGCGGTTCGCCGACCAGATGATTTCGGCGCTGTCCTCGATGTTCCGGCAGGCTGTGAAGCGCGGCAAGATGCCCTTCAATCCCTGCACAGGCATGGACGACGCCCACCAAGCAGACCCGAACGCCAACCGGGAATGGTTCGCACCGGAGTGGCAATTCGCCCGCGAGAACGCGCCGCTGGAAGTGCTGATCCCGATGATGCAGGCCCGCTACGCCGGCCTCCGCGGTCAAACCATTGTGAAAGTCAACCGGAAGCAGTTCGAGCCTCACCCGCTTACGGGACAGGCCGTGCGCTACTATGCGCGCAAGAACAAAAAGATCGTGTTCCTGCCGGTTCTGCCCGAACTCCAAGCGTTTATGGGCGAGCTGAAGGTCCAACGCGCCGACGGTCTCATCGCGGTTCGCCACGACGGCTCGGCATGGGAAAGCGAAAAAGAAATGCAGACCCGCGTGAGCCACTGGCTGCGTGATCAGGAGCGGGCCGGGCATATCGGCGCCGGCACCACCCTGCACGGCCTCCGCGTCTCCTACGCATCTTGGTGGCGTCGCAACGGCGCCACGAAGGAGGAGGTCACGGATCTGATCGGGGACATCTCGCCCCGAATGGGCGAGCATTACACCCGGCACGTCGAGTCAGAGGTCAATATCACCCGCGCCTTCAACCGCCTGAAAGACGGAACGTGAACAGGTCTGTGGGCAAATTGTCTAACGCGAAGGATTAAGTGTCTAACAATTGCGTCCAGAAGGCTAAAAAGCTATGGAAATCAACAATGCGGACGTGGCGGAACTGGTAGACGCAAGGGACTTAAAATCCCTCGATGGCAACGTCGTGTGGGTTCGAGTCCCACCGCCCGCACCAGAGATATTTTACCAATAGAATCAATAAATTAACTTAGCATTGTCTGGTCATTTTGTAGCACTCTTGTGAGCGCAATTTTGTAGCAAATAAGTGGCCTCGCGACATTGGTGCTCTTAGATGTATCATTTCTATGGAAAAATCTTTGGTTGTAGGACGTTTTTCCTTCCTGCTGGTGGTCGCATTGAACATATTCCTTCGCGATTTGCACTGAACGTTGCTCGTCCAGCAATCATCAGACCGCGCCAACTACTCAGCTTTCATTGCGTCAGTACTGACAGTGCGCCGCACGACGATCGTCATGCGACGCCATAGGGTCGCACTTTCCCATCAGAAGCGGCAGAAGAAAGAGGACTCCCGCGCTCTTAACAACGCCCATATCTTTGGCCTCCATCTCAGCAGATCGCACGGTGGTCCTAGGCGCCCACTTTCATTATTGATAACGCTTTAGCTCTTCCTTGATAACCCAGATAAACTCTTCAGCTATACGAGGCTGTTTGCGCCATCCAGACCAGTAGTATCTTATAGAGTCCTCATATTTGGGGATCGCGTTGACCAGCAAATTGAGGCGACCGCACAATATGGAGTGAAGTATTAGATTATTTTGATCGACCTGTACGCCTTGCGTTCCTGCGTAAATTATTGCCGCTTGGAGCGCGATCTGCCCGGCTTGGTCCGTGTAGGCAGTGGTGTCACCGGCGCTAACACGTAAGTACATCACATCATGTGGGCCGAGCAGGTCCCCTATAGGAGGATTTTTAGTTGTCCCAGGGTAATCACGTTCAGTATCCTGACAAGTAAACGGCGGAAGTCGTGCAGTATGCGCGGCCAGCAATCGTTGGTTTATATCGAGCCGCCCGGCTCTCCAACAGCCAGCGGTATAGCCAATTAATTGGTCGCGGGTGCAGTTCTTCCAGTTGTTCCAAGGGACCTGAGTTGGGTGACGGACCATCACTCCGTTCGACTCGAAAAGAGGAAGTAAATCACTGTCTGTTTTACTATTTAAAAAAGCAGCAAATCCGGTTCTATGCGCGGAGTCTCCTCCATCTAATTTACCGCCGTCCTCCAATTGGTTGATTATTCCCTTGTCGTCGCGGGCTAAGCCGCTCAGATCCGGAACATGCCCGTTGATAGAGCCTGCGTTGGGTGGCAGCGGAGGGCCAAGTTGACCCGCTAACCCGTCAAGAGCTTGCTCAATGAAAGTTTTAGCCCGGACCGAGCCGATTGGGCGACTTGACGTTGCTGCCAAGGCTAGGCCCGCGCCAAGGCCGGTCACCGCTCCACGACGAGTAAGTTTCGGGCCGCTCATACGATCCTCCCCCCTGAGACGCTGGGTTCAAGCCTTCGGCTGTCAATCGCGCAAACAGCTCGATATCAGTTAGATTTTGATATGGCCCTCTCGACAATCCCCCAATTTGGCCTGAAGCGAAGAGAGTCGAAATGACCAGTGCGTGCGGCCTTCGCCGTACCTTGTTCAAGGCGATGCTTGCCAGCATCTCGTAGCCGAGTAACGATGAAGGCGACGGCGGATTCCAATCCATATGGCCGTATTCCCCGTTGCATCACGTTGGTCGAGCGTACCCGCTATTGCGTGGGTTTTGGAACGGCAACTATCGTGTATAGATGCTCATCAGAAGTCCGGCTTTGGCTTGCCGCGGCCTCCTTAGAGATCGGTGTGCTATTCGTTTCAGCCAAGCCAGCCGCAATTGCATCCGCGGAACTGTCCTGCTTTGGGGTTGGCGTGTATTGCCAATCCAGTGAATCGATCTGAGCTTGAGTTAAGTTGTACGGCTTATCCTTAAGAACAGCTGTAATATCCGCCATGCACGTATCTGGATCACCGCATACCGACGCTAAAAGCTGGACGACGGGAAGTTGTCGAACCGTGATTGCTGCGTCAGTTGTTTGAAGCGAAGGCGGCACTCCTGCACAGAAAGTGGCCTCGACCTGGTTGTCACTAGGCTGGAACGTGCGGATGTATATATGGCCGATTTTTTCAGCACCGGCTTTTAATGCTGCGTCTAAGATTGGAGCCGCACCTTGCGCCATTACGGAATCGTGCCCGACGGGGCTTTGAAAAAGAGCAGCGTCGAATTTCGATTTCGAACACCACTCAGTGTGAGCAGGAAAGTCGGTGCTGACAACCTGTGAATCAGCGAAAGCGCCGGTGCTTGTCGTGAGGCTGAAAATCGCGGCGGCCAACACAGTAGCACAACTCATCCTAGAGATTGTCATATGACACCTCACTTTCAGAAAAAGCAAAGCGCATTTCCGAGCACTGTTCCTGTCGAACTAACAAGCCAACTAGCTTGATCCTGAATCGTGTTTGCCACCATCGTCTCACCGGCTTCAAACGTAACATCCAGTGATGCATTGAGGATATCGCGCGCCGGTCCGACAAGGAAATTTGACGTGGTGTCGATTTGGGGTACCACCCCGCCCACCTCCTTCAACACCGAAGTCACCGCACCTGGATTGCAGATATTTAGACCTCTACCTGTAATCCTGATGTGTGGGTTGGTGAGGGTTATGGTTCCTCCGCCGAGGCGGATTGCGAGTTTGTAATGGTACAGGAAACTCACCTCCGGGCTTTCCCACTTGCAACGGTACCAGTTAAACGGACCAGAGTTGCATATCCCCCATGTCCAATACTTTCCTTTCGGTGAGATCATATACTTTTTGACGTCTGTGTTGCAGTCGTTTCCGGACTTCGTATGGACGAGAAGTACAATTGATCCGAGATCCCCCTCAGCCTCGATATGTCCATCATTGTACTTCGCCTGCGCCGATACGCCGCCAATATCTGCAAAGTTATATTCAATAGGAACGTTAAGATGATCCGACCCCTTGCAAGAAAAGGCAATCTTGAGATTAGATTGTACGGACCCAGCAAACCCGTCAATATGAACGGATCCTGCACCGTTAAGATGATCGGAAAAGCCGTTAACGACCACGTCTACCGAAGCAGGCACGTCGCCTTCTACATGAATGCCGTTACCAGGATCAATCTTTCCCGACGCGCTCAAGTGAGCTGCTGAATATTTTTGCACTTCAACGTCATTAAGCTTAAGTGTCTGAAAATCATCGGCCGACAAGGAGAAAGATGCGTCGGACAACTTTACTCCTCCGCTAAAGTTCGCGGCTACGCCGTTCAACGCGACATCAAGCTTGCGCACGTCGAGGAGGTCGAATTCTAAGGTCTTTCCTATCCTTACGCTGACAGCATTAATGGCGTCCGCCGAAAGGGGACGTTGGAAGTTACCGCTAAAGCTAATCTCGGTTGGGTGATCGGGGTCGCTGAGCTTGTGAATAAGGCTTCCCGACGCAGTCAGTTGCCTAATAGCCCCCGTTCCGGCTTGGACAGCTCCAGCCTTTACAAACGAAATATCTAGTGAAGCGAAATGTAAAAACGGGTCGCGAATGAGCACTCCGCTGAGATCGATCTCGGCCCCGGGATCGAGCATTTGTAAACCCGAATCCTGTGCTGCAAAGTCGCCAGTCAGTATGGTCGCTGCCCCGATTCCGAGATCATAGACTAGAGTCACATCGCCTTTGGAGTTGAGTGTGATGGCTGCGCGGGCAGTGGTTCCTTTTCGCCCGATTCTGATGATTGGCTGGCCTAAAGTTAAAAGTTTTGCGGCCAGAACGATCTGTCCGCTCGACGCAATCGCTATCCTGAGATCGGACGAGTTCGTTGCTGTTATATCAAGATCACCGAACGCAGGAGTCGTGCCAGCGAGAAATGGCCGCGTGGCAACAATGCTAAAGAGGCCAAGTTGTAACTTGCCGGTTGGAACGTTCAGGCTGCTATTCTGTGGGGTAGAGAGATCGATCTGCAAATCGGCGTCTAGGGATGCATGAGACAGACCTGCAGTGAGTTGAATTTGCTGATCCGCGTCTGCGAAGGTGACAGTTCCAGAGCGGCTCGGCGCATTGAAATGAATGGGCACGTGCAATACGTTGCTAGGAGAGATATTGTTGAAGCTGAATGCGATGGCACGTTTGAATGTCAACTTACCAAGCGTCATGTTGGCAAGGTTAAAGCTACCCGACATCAGCGGATTTGCGAGCGGTCCCTTTAGATTGATTGTTACTTGGGCTAACGCGTCGACAGGAGCCCAAAAATTGATTGCGGCCGCCCTAACCCCCGACCAAGAGGTTGTGCCGTCAACGAGAGAGACACTCCAGGTCTGGAATTGTGCTTTCAAACTTCCCTGCAAAAGCTCTGATCCCTCAGCATTGCTCACCTTCGAGTCGGTAGAAACAAATGTAGCGTTTGAAATCTTAAGCGACTCGACGGTCCAATGATCGGTAGCCTGTAAGATCGAGCCGTTCATGCTGCCAAACGAGAATGTTGGCGCATGTAAGGTTGTTATAATGTTGGTCCCGTTCATGGCCAGGTCATCTGCTTGACCTGTTGCGCCCACGAATTTGGCTGAGGCTACGCCGTTTGTAGCGCTTACGTGCAGTTGTTTCGAAGAAACTGCGGCTTTCGTGAATGAAAGACCTGCAAAATTAAAAGCTAAACCCTGGAGCTTCGTTGGCCCTTCAGCGTCGAATGCGCCATTCCAAAGTAATGCGGCTTTGGTAGCAAGATTGAGGCGAATCTCTTGATTTTTCTGCTCGCCTGTCTTCATGTCTGCGCTTAATTGGCCGCCACCAATTACGAACTTTGCTCCTGTCATGGCTAGGTCGGCCGCTGCTACATTGAGCACGCCGACCAGCGTCGAAGGATTGGCAAACAAGGTATCCGTGTTGAAGACCTTTAAGGCTTTCCCGGCAAGGCGGACAGTACCCCCCGCAAGCTGCAATTGACCCGCCGACGCCTTTGCGATCTCAAGCTGGAATTTGGAAGGCTCTATTTGAACGGCGTTCTCGGTGGAAGGTCCTGTGGCAGTGAACAGGCTTGCGGCAATTGAAATTTTCGAGATGGTGCCTGACAATATAACCTTGCGCGTTGCGTACATCCGCTGGAGTTCGACGCAAGTATACAGAGCTTTAGTGATCGGAAGAGAGCTGTCGAAAAGTGCGACCTGCGCGGACGGTGAGGCGCCATTCCGCGCATCGTATTGAAGCCTGACAGGCGTCCAGTAGCCGTTCGCGACGTAAGTACGAGCATCATTTTCCGGGTTGAGAGCGACGCCCTCAATGCAGAAAGGTCCTATGACCAGTCCTGCGCTCCATACAGGCGACCAAGCACCCCAAAGGCAAAGGACTATAACGCTCATTGACCAACAGGAGCGACGGATTACTACATCAAAAAAACTCATTGCCAGCCCCGGCTCGCGATGAACTTCAGAAAACCTGACAGGGCAAAAATCGAAGTATTGCAATCAGCAAGTGATCACAACGTAGGTCGTCAATTGTAGGTGACGCAATAACTTAGCTTATGAGCCGACGAGTATCTTCGCGCTCGACCACGCTAGAAACAATTGCTACCTTAAATTTTATATTTTACAAGTAGAAAATTCGGAGGGAGGCGGCGTTTGGGTGGTTGGTGGAGGCGCATCGGGAAACCCAACCAGTCTACTCGGTCATAATGGGATATCATCTGGCAACTAATTCTTCGGAGCATTAGCTATGAAGATCATTTCCGGCGCAGCCGCGATTTTTTTCGTACTTTTGGCATTGGTGCCGATTAAAGCGTCCGCGCAGTGCGATCAGTTCATTGGGAAGGTTCTGTCGAAGCATCTGCGACCAGTCATTGAGAACGCAGACTGTCCCCTGCCTGGCTTGGATAAAAAGGGACATAATTTAGTTGGTGTTTGCTACCAATCATCCGGTCCGACTTCACACATCATCATTGATACGCATCTCAATTGCTACGCTAGTGGCGAAAGTGTTGTGTCAAAGCTTTTCGGTGCAAAGAATGCGCCTAGCGTGTCGGAGAATGTTAGCGTGGAGGCAGACGTCAACGGTGCGGACTGTCACTTAAATTACGTGAACATTAAACCGTCGGGAGAGCTGGGCAAAGTACTTGCCGCTTTATTTGACGCGAACGGGAAGGCAAGAGTGGCGCTGGAGCAGGGACTTGCGGACGCGTGCAAGAAGTAACGCTTTGGAAGCTAATTCAGCTGCTGCCGCATCGTTCGCATCATTCTTGCTGCGTTTGAGGTAGGCCTTCACGTAACTCGGCGGCATCAGCTTCACCGTATGACCAAGGGCCTGCAACTCGCGGCCCCAATGATGAGCTGCCGGACAAGCTTCGATACCAACAAGGCACGGCTGCAAATCCGCGAAAAATTCCAACACTTTCGAACGGCTGACACGTTTGCGTATCACTACCGCTCCGGCCTCATCGACGCCGTGAACCTGGAATACCGACTTCGCAATATCGAGACCAATCGTGATAACCTCGCCCATGGACGCTCCCCTCAAAGTGGTTCGCTTCAACGCAACCACCCTATGGCACTCCGATGCCGCAGAGTGGGCGCCATCCACAGCATCAGTAGCGGGCAAATCAGCGGTTTGACTACCACCCCCGCATTATAAAGATTTGGCGTCGCGTGCTTCTAAGTTCTGGTTGACTTTTTTAAAAAAGGAGAAAAATATGATTAACAATTTTTGGTTGATGCCGCTTCCTATCTTTACTTGAGCAGCTTTACTTCGACTTTTTTGCTGACGCGGGGGACGCCGTGCGCAAAGTCATAATAATTACGTTGACTATTTTTGCTCTGTCGAGCTCGTTGAGCCAAGCGCAAATAATCCCGATTATTGGAGGCTCAATCCTGCTCGATAAGGCCGGGAAGGAAGTACGAGACTCTATCGATGCCGCCAGAGAGGCTGGATTAGCCTTGCTCGATCGAGCGAATGAAGTTGGGAGGCAGCGCCTCGATCAAATCGATGCGATCCTCAAGAACACAGTCGGTGGACTTCTTGGTCAAACTGAAGAGTCCGCTCTAAAGGTGTTAGCACAAGCGAAAAAAGATATCGATGCGGTTAGGGAATCGATTTTTTCCGATCTCAAGAGTGTAATTTGGCAGGCGGAATGCGCCGGAAAGCGGTTTGTACTCTCTGATCTTCAAGAGGCGTTGGGCGGACTGGGTAGCATCCTCAATACTCACCAAATTCGCTTGTCGCCACCGATATCGATTGTCGAGCAGCGCGCTTGGTATTGCCGTCTCTGGTGGTGGTGTGACGATCCAAACATAATCGAGATCAAAGAACCTTTCGGTGATACGTACATTCTTGTTCGAGACCGTATGGAGACATTCATCTCTTCTCAGAACATTCAAGAGACTACACCTGCGCACAGAATTGTTGGGACCTACGAATACCTAAGTGCATTTGCACTGAAGACATCCTGTTTTTATCCCGGCAGCAGCGACGCTTGGAATCGAGAGTCGATTAAATACAGGGAGATGGCACACAAATGGCGACAAGTGGTGAATATCGCGATCGAATAAAGCCAAGAGTTGCTCGGTTTTGTGTAGCGATTGCTTTTGGTAGTCTTATCTCGCTCGCATCGTTTGGAGCGAGAGCGGAAGACAAGCAATGCGGCTCGGTAAAAGAGTGCGCCCAACAGATGATCGATCTTGCCAATGACTTGAAGGCACAAAATATTGCTTTGACTAAACGAATTGAAGACCTAGAGGCAGCTCTTGCCAAGCAGGCAAAAGACACTGCGGCGGCGATAGAAGCCAGGATAACCCAACTTAAGGGCGGTTCAGAAGTCATACCCCAACCTCTCGGCAATTCACGAACTACGCCGTGTCCTTCTGGCGCTGTAATGGTTGCGATACTGTTTCAAAGCGATAGCGGCGGGCCACACGGCATCACTTCGGCATTAGCGCCCGTTTGCAGGACGTTAAACTGACAATGCTCTGCCCGCGGTTGACTGAACTTGATGAAGCCTTGCCCAAGCATCTGGCACCCTTTTTCGTGAATCGCCTTTTTGAAATCTGAAACTTTCGACCTGCAGTTTTTGGAGTTGAAACATGAAGACGACATGCAATTGCTTGATGGCGCTTCTCTTCATTTTCCTTCTGATGCCGACGGCAGTAGCCCAATCTGACGCAGACAGTTGCAAAGATATTCTGGTGAATAAGGTCTTCAACACTCTCAAAGTCACGAATGATACCTTTTTTTGGATGACTTATGCTTCTATGACGGATCAGGAGTTGCAGAAAGACGAGTCTTCAAAGAATTCGTTTTCAATCGGATACGCTGGGATTACTCTTGGATTATCCAAGGAAGACGCCAGCCGCCTTCGCAGCAGGTTTTCTCAAAGTATTAAAGAGGAAGTCGTTTACCAGAACCGTTCGAGCCTATTATTAGAATCAGGACAGGAAAATATCGTCAACGCTTGGCGAGAGTGTATGCAAAACAAGGGTGGCGGTCTCAGCGCCTATTTTGCGGTCGTGCCGGGACGCAAAGATTTGGTCGATTTGCACATCGTATTCGACCACGCAAAGGGCTTTGATCCTCCTTCGCTGAAAATAGCAAAAGACGTCGACATTGACGCTTCTGAATTTAAGGTTGTTAGCGGTGCTGATTGCCTGAAAAAGGGCTACACGTTCAAGCCCGGCGATGTCTGTACGCCAAGACTCCGCACGAAAACAGCGTGGAGCTCTGATGTATTCAATATGTCGCTAACAGACGGAAGAAATAGTAAAGACTTGTCGTTCTATTTGGGTCCACGTGCAATTCTCGGCATCGAGACGAAACCGTGGCCAAGCGCCACCGTTCGAGCAGTTTGGGCGAAAGATCATAGGAACCAGCCAGTAAATCAGTTGAGTAGATATGCAGACGAGGCAACGGGAGGGCGCGCTTGGGATTTGAGTAACGAACGACCCGTTGAAGAGGGTTGGTTTTTTGTCGAAGGCAAGCGACAACTTGTTCGCAACGACAGTAAAGGAAGCTACCTTTATTCTGTTCAAAGTGATTATATAAAAAGCGATGCTACTACTTCAGGTGTGGCCAACACCACTTATGGTGACGGAAATAGCTGCACGTATGGGTATCGTGTGGACCCCACTGCCACGACTCTCTCTATTGGTATTGGACTAGGTGCTGCGGGCCCTGGAGAGCACCGTTGTACGGTCACCTATACTGCGACGATGGCACGTTTCGTTTGGGATGATAGGTGCGATACTTGTGGAGGCTTTCAACAAGCTCAGAGAACCAGTCGCCGGGTAAGGTAAGTGAATATCTCTTTATTGGTGCTCTCGAAGGGCCCCTATGGAGGAGCGCCATATAACCGTGCGTCTATCGTTCGGGGATATTCATGTACCAAGATGTGGGAACCGCCGTGCTCAACTCCGCCCCGGATCGTCATTGTGGTCGGCGTACTGACATTAGCATTCGACCCGGCAAGGTTCGAGAGCGACCCCTTTCCTAATTTAACATCCGGCTTTACAGGCGAAGTTTGTCGGCACCGAGCCACTCCGCCTGGCTGGAACAAGCTATCGTCACCATTTTTGAGATAGCTGTCCATTTCCAAACAGACGAGCAGCTCGACGTAGCTACCGAAACCGCCGATCGTCGTTTCGTTTTGAGCGTGTCCATCGAAGGGGCGCTCCACGGAGAGTTCGGCCTGAATGGTACGACGGCTCGCACGACCGCGAATGGACAATGCGTCTTCGTCCGAGCTACGCCGCCAAGAAAGGAACGTACCAGGCTGCAGGTGTTTTCTGCCCGGCCCATCAACTGTGAACATAAGAGTAAAAATGTTTACAGTTGAGCGACGTGTTTTCGCCGACTAAAATCCGTGTTGCTTTGTCGAAAGCTGCGGCTAGAATCTCGATCTATCTCAATCGATTGAGAAGATGTCGGGCAAGCAGGCAAAGATTCGTAAGCGGTGTTCCGCGGTCACCTTCCGGATGATGTCCTGATCTGCGAGTCTGCGGCGTGGTTTTGACCGTTGGGCTTAGAATGGACACAGAACATAGTGCTATCACCAAGCCAGTGCGGCGGCTGGAAGTGTTTACCGGTGCCGGGCGGCGGCGGACATGGCGTGATGAAGATAAGGCCCGGATTGTCGCCGAGATCGCGACGAGCGGAGACTCGGTCTGTGCCGTAGCTCGACGCCACGGATTATCGCCGCAGCAGTTGTTTGGCTGGCGACGTCAATTGAGAGAATCTGAGGCTGGAGGTTCTGATGCTGACGGGTTGCAGTTCGTGCCTGCGGTTGTGGATGTGGGATCGTCTGCTGTTCCGCAACGGCGGGTGCCGCGAGGCAAAGTCGATGCCAGTGCCGGAGCGATCGAGGTCGAGATCGACGGCGTAACGATCCGGGTCGGCCGCGGCGCGGATGCAAAGACTTTGATGACGGTGCTGCTTGCGTTGAAAGCCGGCGTGTGATCGGCCCGACGGGCGCGGTCCGGGTGATGGTGGCGACCAGGCCTGTCGACTTCCGCAAGGGAGCGGAGGGACTGGCGGCGCTGGTGCGCGAGACCATGACGGCGGACCCGTTCTCGGGGGCGGTTTATGTGTTCCGGGCCAAGCGTGCGGACCGGATCAAGCTGATCTTCTGGGATAGCACGGGTTTGTGCCTGTTTGCCAAGCGGCTGGAGGACGGCATCTTCCGCTGGCCAAAGTTCGAAGACGGTGTGATGCGTTTGTCAGCGGCACAATTGTCGGCATTGCTCGAGGGGCTGGATTGGCGGCGCGTTCATGAGGCGCGCGAGACGGCGACGCCGATGCAGCCGGGTTGATGATTTATCCTGCGGCGAAGTGAATCAGGAGTCTGGCAGGTCGTCGCAAAGTTCGGCCGAATATGGTCTGATTTGGTGATGCCGAACGACGCACTGCCTGACGATCCCGAGACGCTGAAAGCGATGCTGCTCGCCGAACGCGCGCAGAACGACCGGCTGCGCCAGATCATCAAGGAGCTGCAGCGGCATCGCTTCGGGCGCAGGGCGGAGACGCTGCCCGAGGACCAGATGCTGCTGGGTCTCGAAGACGTCGAGCAGGCCGAGGCGGACCATGCCGCGGAGACCGATGGTTCATCGCCGGCGGACCGGCAGGCCCGGGCTTACAGGCGTCGGATCAACCGGGGAGCGCTGCCAACGCATCTGCCGCGGATTGAGGTCGTCGTCGACATCGACGACAAGACCTGCCCGTGCTGCCAGGGCGAGCTGCACCGGATCGGCGAGGACAAGAGTGAGCGGCTGGACATCGTACCGGCGCAGTTCCGGGTGCTCGTCACCCGGCGGCCCAAATATGCCTGCCGGACTTGCGAGGACGGTGTCGTGCAAGCCCTGGCGCCAGCGCGGCTAATCGAGGGCGGCCTGCCGACCGAGGCCACGGTCGCCCAAGTTCTGGTGTCCAAATATGCCGACCATCTGCCGCTGTATCGCCAGGCCCAGATCTACGCCCGCCAGGGCATCGATCTGGATCGCTCCACGCTGGCAGACTGGGTCGGCCATGCCGCCTGGCACCTGCGCCCGCTACACCAGCGCCTCCTCATAAGGCTCAAGGAATTGCCCAGGCTGTTCGCGGACGAGACCACCGCGCCCGTACTCGATCCCGGCCGTGGCCGCACCAAGACCGGCCAGCTTTGGGCCTATGCCGCCGATGACCGCCCCTGGGGTGGGTCGGATCCACCGGGCGTTGCCTATGTCTACGCGCCCGATCGCAAAGCCGAGCGGCCGATCGCCCACCTGGAGGGCTTCAAGGGTATCTTGCAGGTCGACGGCTATGCCGGCTACCGCAAACTCGCCGACCGCGGCGACGTCCGGCTTGCGTTCTGCTGGTCGCATGTCCGGCGTAACTTCTACGAGCTCGCCACCCCCGGACCCGCGCCGATCGCCAGCGAGGCGCTCCAACATATCGCCGCGCTCTACGCCGTCGAGAAAGACATCTGTGGCCGCGGCGCCGACGAACGTCGCGCCGTCCGGCAGCAGAAAAGTCAGCCGCTCGTCAATGCCCTTGAACCATGGCTGCGGGCAAAACTTGCTCTGATCAGCCAGAAGAGCAAGCTCGCCGAAGCCATCCGTTACGCCTTGTCGCGCTGGGAAGGCCTGACGCGCTTCATCAACGATGGCCGCATCGAGCTCGACAACAACACCGTCGAACGCTCCATCCGCCCCATCGCGCTCACCCGGAAAAATGCTCTGTTCGCAGGTTCAGATGGCGGCGCCGAACACTGGGCCACCATCGCCTCACTGATCGAGACATGTAAGCTGAATGATATCGACCCGCTCGGCTATCTGACCGACGTCCTCACCAGGATCGTCAACGGTCATCCCAACAGCGACATCGATCAGCTGCTGCCCTGGGCCTACCGAAAGCAAGATCTCAGAGCCGTGGCCTGAGAACGACGCTTACAAAGATTCTAGCAGCTAATCAAATTCACGACCTGCTCCTTTACGCCGGAATTAGACAAGAAGATCATCAGGACCTGCTTCGTGGAGTGGAATGGCAAGCCAGTCAGGTCAGTGAAGAACGCGTTTGCTCGGGCCGTTGAGGTCGCCGGGCTCGATCTGACCGATGGCAATGTGACACCGCACACATTGCGCCACACTCCTGCAACTTGGCTAATGCAGCGCGGCGTCGATCCATGGGAGGCCGCAGGATTTCTGGGTATGTCAGTGAAGGTCTTGATCGACACATGCGGTCACCATCACCCCAATCACTTGCACGGGGCCGCGGATGCGATCACGAGAGAACCTCGAACTCCTTCTGTTCTCAGCGCTCGTTCCGCGGACCGCTCGCGGACCGGTTGACCGTAAACAAACGTAGATTTTCTTAAATGAACGTCATCAAAAAGCGCTGAAAAATCATGCCCATAAAGGGCGATTAGACCGCTCATAACGGTCCGGTTGCAGGTTCGAGTCCTGCCAGCCTTCGCTCGCGTGAGCCGAGCGAGGCTGCCGCGCCGAAGCTACGGCGAAGGCGGGCTGCGCTGCACGCGAGCTACGGCCAGGCAGAGCGTTGCCTCAGCGCCAGGCAGCGCGTTGCCTCAGCACCGCAACGCGGGCCCTCGTCGGAACACTCGCCGAATTGGTCTACAGAGCGTTGCCTACGCACGGCAACGCGGCTCGACGACGGAGCCCTCTGACGCTGCTCGGTTCCCTTTGATCCGACAGGGATTTCCGATTCCTCGCTCGACCTGTGGCTGGGAAGAGGCACACTCGCGGCACACCCAACTTTTCCAGCACCGATCTGGGATAGTCCTTGGCACCGAGTCGCCGGCGTCCTTGTATCTAGAAAATAAGGGTGATCCGAGCGACCCAGCATGGCGACAATTCGAAAACTGCGAGGGCGCTGGCAGGCTCAAGTAAGACGGCGCGGCGTTCCGCCTCGAGCCAAGTCGTTTGACAAGCGCACTGACGCTGATCGCTGGGCAAGAGACCTGGAAGCTGAAGCTGACCGGTCGGGCTGGGTCGCTGATACACGCGCTGCAGAGAAAACGACGTTGGGCGAGCTACTCGCGCGTTACGCCAATGAGGTGACGCCTACCAAGCGTGGGGCCGTCTCCGAGAAAGCTCGGATCAACTCGATTGTGCGCTGCCCCATCGCGCACCGGACGCTGTCGAAGCTGACTAGCTCTGACATCGCAACTTATCGAGACGAGCGTCTCAAGTGTGTCGCCTCAGCCACAGTCGTCCGAGAGCTTAGCACTGTGTCACATACTATCGATATTGCGACCCGCGAGTGGGGTCTCTGGTTACCCCACAATCCGGTGAAGCTGGTACGACGACCGCCAATTCCCCGCGGGCGCACTAGACGTCTTCAGAACGGCGAAGAGCAGTGCCTGCTTGACGCCTGCGACCGCGGTCGCACCCCCCTGCTCCGGCCGTTGATCATTCTCGCTATTGAGACAGCCATGCGACGCGGAGAACTGTTGGGCCTTCGATGGCAGCACGTGGACCTCAAGCTCTGCGTTGCCCATTTAGCGTCTACGAAAAACGGCGACAGCCGAGACGTCCCTCTATCACGCCGCGCGGTTCAGACATTAGAGCAATTGCGCGCCGGTGGCGTCATGAACGAACGCATTTTCCTCTTGAGCGGAAACGCAGTACGTCAGGCATTCGAGCATCTCCGGGTACGTGCTGGGATGTCGAATTTTCGTTTTCATGACCTTCGGCACGAGGCGATCTCACGACTGTTTGAGAAGGGCCTCAATATTGCTGAGGTTGCCAGCATCTCCGGGCATCGCGAGTACAAGATGCTGCAGAGATACACGCATTTGAGAGCCGCCGACCTGGTCGCGCGCCTGGATCGTGACGATCGTACGTCGATGAACCCGTCATAAGATTGGAACCAGAAAGAGGAAAAGAATGCGCAGACTTGTTTTTATATGTCTTCTTGGGCTGACAAGCTGCGGCGGCGGCTATGACCGTTACGATCCGCCCACCGTAGACACGCGCAATGTGGATCCGGTCCGCTACAACAAGGATCTGGCCGACTGCACTGACGAGAAGCGGGCCCACGGCTGGATTGGTGACGCCCAGATGATCAGCGATTGCATGACGCGTCGTGGCTACATTGTCACCAATCCCCGGACCTAATCGCCGATTGGGCACCCCGTTCGCCGACGCCTCGTTGCCTTAGACGGCAGTGCGTTCGATGACTGGGAGGTGCCAACGCGCCAGTTGTCGGCAGGCAGTTAGATGAAGTCCTAGAAAAACCGGAGGGCCCCAATCCCTGTGCCTTCTGGGTCGCCGAGACTTTTTGGTCCCTATCCTTGGAGGTCGGTACCAGACCATAGCTCGGCCATTTCGCCGAAAATCGCGCGCTAACCGACAATCGTGCCTGGGTGGCGGTGGGAGTGCGCCCGCGTCGAGGCGGCGCTGTGCAAGACCCAGGCGCGATATCGCAGGCTGTTCGAGGCGACGGCGGGAACGGGCCGCTCAGAGCTTCAGTCTTCAAAGGATGTCCGCTAGGGTCATTAACAGACATCAAACCGTAAATGTTCGATGTCCGCTCCACCCCCGGAAGCGGACATTCATCGGCCAGACGATGACGTCCGTTTTGTGCCACAAGCTGACATATGACCGGTTCTGGTGCGAAACGCACGTTTGGCGACGGAAATCCGCTAAGGTGCAAATCGACGTTGCCACGGCCGTGCCGACATTAACCATATGGGAGGATCGCGCATTAAGGACCCCGACGCTTAGTGCGCCTTTAACATTTTTGCACACGAGATAACCCTTGCGCGGAGATCAATACGCAAAGCGAATGACGGCGGATATTGATCCTCTAGGGGGATTGCTTGAGGACGCTTCTCATGATCGCGCTTGCTGCGACCTTGGTCGGCTGCAGCCGTCAACCACCACACCAGGCGGCTACGGAACCATGCACTGACAAACACCAGTTCGCCTGTAGAACAGCGACTCATCAGTCGATCAAACTCGCGTCATTGAAGACCGATCCGCCGACAGAAACTAAACGCAAGAGCGAAAAGCCGCCGCCTCTTCGGGTCCACAGGGCCGCCCATTTCATCACCAGGAAAGCAAAACCTGCGACCATCGCAGCAAAAACTGAGCCTACGGCAGCTCGCATCCCGCCCCCGCCTCCCTCATTGAGGACGCAACTCGAGCCGAAAAGCAGCGTCCCTGCCGCCGATTTGGGTACGATAGGGCAGCCCACTGTGGGTCTCATTCCGAATTCTAAAAGCAGAACCATACAGGAGCAGGTAGCGGCTGCGACCGGGGTCGCGGAGCGAATGACGGTTGCGGCCTTGGCAGCTCCGCGTGACGATGTCGAACCCATCGAAGGTGAATCGCCCAACAAAACGGACCTCCTGGTTGCCGTTGTAATGGCTCGTCCGGAAATCAAGTCGGTAACCGATCTTGCGGGTAAAGAGGTTGCGATGGATGAAAGGTATTCCGCATCCAGCGTTGATGTTTATATCGCGTTTGTGGTCGCAGGAGCGGGCTCAGTCGAAGTGAGTGCAGGACACACGACGGCGATCGATCGGCTCAGCAATGGCGAGGTGACGGCTGCTGTGCTGGCGCTCGTGTCTGCGGACGCAGCGGAAGGGTTTCCTGAAATCGATGGCTTCAAGATTTTTCGCGTCCCGCTTTGGCCACCTGCTTTGAAGGCTCGGCCTTAACCAATGAGCGAAGGAAACAATCTTCAAAATCTGAGCCTCTGTCGCGATGACCACCCAAAATCCCGAAATCCAAGCTACGGGCTTGTGGCAGTTTTCGTCGCATGAACTGGCGGCTCGCCATGAAGCATGAGTTGGTGATCGTGGGATGCTGATCTGGTAGAACGCCGATTGGGCAAGCGGGCCGCGCGCTCGCCGTGCCTAACTTCCGCTGTGGGTCAACAACGGTCCTGATGGCGGCGAAATCCGACTTCCGTTCTACCCCCAAGAACAGACATGAGGCGACTGCGGCAGCATGTCAGTTCGGTGCCACAAAGAGACGAAAATCGAGGAAAATCCGCGATTCTGAAGTGGACATTTCGCGGCCCGGGAACAAAAAAGTTGCGGCTGCGCGCACGAAGTAGCCGACGATAATCAGCAGCAACGAATGCCGACGGTTGCCTATCGCTACACATTTGGTGGCGGTGTTGCCAGCGCATTCCAATGAGCGGACGCCTCCCGCCGGCGCGCCGGCACACAGACAGTTATCCAATTAGAAAACTATTGTTGACAGATGCCCGTCGCGCATCTATTGTTAGCTATATGGCTAACCATCCTCCTCATCTCGACAACGTGTTCAGCGCGCTCGCCGATCCAACGCGGCGCGCAATCATTGCGCGGCTCTCGCAAGGCGAGGCTTCCGTGGGCGAACTCGCTCAGCCATTCGACATGGCTCTGCCGAGCCTGATGAAACACATACGTGTGTTGGAAACCGGTCGCCTCGTCGAGTCGGAGAAGCATGGCCGCGTCCGCACATGCCGCCTGATGCCAGGCGCCATGAAGGGGGCCGAGCACTGGCTCGCCGAGCAGCGCGCCATCTGGGAAGCCCGCCTTGACCGGCTCGAGTCTTATGTTGCGACGCTTGAGAAGAAGCCGCCAAGGAGAAGGCGTCGTGACTGATGCACCACACTACATCCTCAAGAGCACAGGAAATCGCCATGACCTCAACTCCGGACGCCGCCCTCGCACACTGGGATATCGAGCGCGAGATCGTTCTCTCGCGTGTCATCAAGGCAAAGCGTGATATCGTCTTTGCTGCCTGGACAGAACCGGAGCATTTGCCAAACTGGTTCGGGCCGGCGGGGTTCAAGATCGAAACCAAGGAGATCGACATTCGCGTCGGCGGCGTGTGGCGCTTCGACATGCTTGCCCCAAACGGCCAGCGATTTACGAATCGAATGCGCTTTCGGCGCATCGAGCCGCCGCACCTGATCGAGATTGATCACGGTTCGGACATGGATGACGATCCAGCCCGTTTTCGCTCCACGATTACGTTCGATGAGCAGAGCGACGGCAAGACCGTGATCACGCTGCGGCAACTGCATCCGACCAAAGCACAGCGCGACAGGACGATCGGCTTCGGCGCCGTCGAGTTCGGCTACCAGACCCTGGATAAATTGGCTCGGCATGTCGAGACAGCGACAGGCTGATGACTTCTAATGGAACCCTGCAAGACGGGTGTGATGAGCGCCATGATGTCCGGTTCCGAAAGCGCTAGCGATGTCTCTTGCGGGTCATTTTCAGACTTCGGCGGACGCGACCACGATGTCCGCTTTCCTCCCATTAGCGACCACTGAGTGGCCATCGCTGGAGGTCCGTTTCGTGCCAAAGGCGGAAGCAATGTCGCTACGTTTTTCGATCAGGCGTTTGTATGATTGTTTTGTCAGTTTGAATTACGGCGACGGTCGCCGCGCCAGCACTGCTGCTTGGCAGCGTGTACTTGAAACAGGCCAGCTTCGCTCATCGAAAACGACAACGTCACCGGGCTACTGGAGGCCGGTGCATTGGCATTGCAGCCCGAATATTTCCCATGACCCGTCGCGAGCATAGGGTGTCTCTGGCATCGGCGAAGCCAACGTGTTTTCTACCCACGTTGGCACCGCGCTCTTTTAGTGGAGGCAATCATCTGTTTGGTTTATGTTCTAACCACCCACCTCGGCGCTGATGATGTCTCCAAACAGATGCCAGGTTTCGCCCTGAAGCTTTTGCAGCTGGAGTTGCTCGATAGGAGCATAGTCGGTCGCGCTTGTCTTGATCGTGACGCCGGGCAGCAAGCCGCCCAGTTCCAGGCCATTGATGCTAGCCGCCTGCTTCATGACGTTCTCGCGCGTCAAGTTATCACCGCACTGCTTTAGCACATACACCATGGTCTGCGCGACACTGTAGCCGTAGACAACGAACCCATCGCTCCGGTTTGCTTCGGGATAGTATTTGTCGAGGAAAGCGTTGAAGGTCTTCATCCCTGCATCGTCTTTCCACTGCGGATCCGTCGGATCCTTGATATAGGCCGATGAGATAATGTTCTGCGCGGCGTCGAACCCGGCCGGCTTGATCGTGGCGCCGATCGAACTCGACACACTATTCAGAAAGTGAAGCGGCTTCCATTCGATCTCGGCGTTCCTTTTGATCGCCTGGGCCGCGAACTTCGGAATCGAGATGTTGACGAACACGTCGGCTCCGCTCGCTTTCAGCTTGACGATATGGCTGTCGATTGTTGGTTCAGTGGTCTCGTAGCTGTCCTCGGCAACAATCATCGAGGCGGCCTTGGCGCCTAACCCGTCTTTCAGGCCTTTGAGATAGTCCTTGCCGTAATCATCGTTCTGATAAAGTACGGCGATCTTGGCGTTCGGCAATTCCTTCAGAATGTACTTCGCATAAATTTGTGTTTCGCTCTGGTAGCTGGGCTGCCAGCCCATGGTCCATGGAAATTCCTTGGGGTTGTTCCACTTGGTGGCGCCGGTGGCGACGAACAGTTGCGGAACCTTCTTCGCATTCATGTATTTCTGGATTGCCGTGTTCGGCGGGGTGCCGAGCGAATTGAAAATCAGCAGGACCTCGTCGCTCTCCACCAGCTTGCGCGCCTGTTCGACCGTCTTCGGCGGGCTGTAGCCATCATCATAGCTGATGAAGTTGATCTTGCGGCCGTTGATGCCGCCTTCGGCATTGATCTTGTTGAAATAGGCCTGTTCGGTCTTGCCGATTACACCGTAAGAGGACGCGGGGCCGCTGTAGGGCATGATGTTGCCGATGTTGATTTCGGTATCGTTGGCGCCGGGGTCATATTTCTTTTGCGCTAGCGCGCCGTTGCTGGTCGCGACGAGTACGGCCGCGCCGGCCGAAAAGGCAACCAGTCGGGATTGGATAGCAGCCATGTAGGCCTCCCTGATGTTGTGGTTATGCCGTTTTTTGATTGGAAGCGCGTCGAGCTTCGGGATTCATTCAATACCCGTTGCAAGAGGCCAGCAAGAAAATACCTGCGCGACAGAGGTCAGAGGCATCCGACCTTGGACCGGCGGGCTATCTTGTGGCCCGAGATCGGGAGATTTCGTGCGCAGATAGCTGTTCTGCAAGGCGCCGATTTACGGGAGCTGAAGGCGAAGGGGAATAGGACAGGACCCCTGCTGTTGTATGGCACTGCACTGTTAGCAACTCCCGCAGGGCGAGCGCGTTGACTCTCAGTCACGCAAGAGTTGGCCGATGCGTATCTGTCGGTCACGATTTCAATTGTATGACAGGGGCCGTCGGCCATTTACTTACGGCGGTCCCGCTTAATACACCCCCCGATTTGTTCTCTTGGAAACAACCTGCCCGACTTGGAAATGTTTTCCGCCTCCGAAGAACGAAGCAAGAAAAAGACCGTGATGCTTACCATTGCGAAAGATCGAGCCTCGAAGCTAACCTAGAGCTAGGTCTGAAGGCCAAGAGACTGCGTAATGCCAAGGATTACGTTGGACATTAGAAGAGAACGAGCGGCTCCTCGGCCTGATCGCCGCGGGCAAGTCGTGGACATTCATTAGTGCAGCGCTGAGACGCGATACGAACTCGGCCAAACTGCACGCGGGAACGCTCAGAAGGGCCGCCATGAACGACGAACGGCAATCTGTAGAGCCGGGGCTGAAGGCGAAGGGGAAATGACCGCGAACGTCCTGCCCACAATTTTCACAGTAGAGATCGGTGACACGCCGACGCTGACGTTCGAAGCGCAGAATCTTCGCGAGGCGCACGAGCTGTGCCACGAGCAATGGCTGAAGGACGACCTGGCAGAGGCCAAGTCCGACGGTGTTCCGTTGTGGGATGGGAAGGCCATGCTACGAGCGCGGATCGCGCTGCCCGACGAGAGCGCCGTTTTTGCCGAGGCCAAAAACAACGGTCAACCGTCTGACGGGCTGATGCTGGTCTACCTTATCGAACTGGACGGCGGAGCCACTGACGAGGAGCCCGTTGATCCCGGCGCCTTTCCGCCGGCCCGAACCTGATTTGCCGAATTTCCAATGAAGCAATTCCCCGCCCGGGAAAGTCGTGCCTTGCCAGTCCCTAAGCCCTGTCCATTTTGACGGGAATCGTTTTCAGGAGCACATAGAGTAGTGGTCGCAAAGAGAACGATACCGGCTAACAACCTGAACGAATTGATTGCCTGGCTGATGAAGGCCAATCCCGGCAAGGCGTCACGCGACCTGAATAAGCGCCCCGGATGACGATCAAAGCAACGGAACGATCAACACAAGGTAGGGAAATCGATATGGCACGAAAAGACAGGTCGGCAGATCCGGCTGAGATACAGCTCGCCATTGAGGCAGCAATCCAAGACTTCGTCAGGAAGGGCTAGGTAGTCGACTCCGGTCAGAGGAGATGGTCAAAACGGACAGGCCGCTATCAAACCGTGTGGGAGTCTACGGTCTTCGGCAAGACGTTCCACTGAGCGAGATATTCGGAAGACTACTCGTTGACGAGAACACCGCCCGACAGAGTCGCGCAAACATCTGGTCCGGCGACTTCGATATGCCATGAGATTGGCGTGCCCAGCGCCGAAGCCGATGATACAACGATCGACATGAAGCCGCAGCAGGAACCATCAACTCAGGAAGTTCTCGCCGGTCTCGTCGAGCGAGTTACTTTCCATAATGATGACAACGGTTTCTGCGTTCTCCGGATCAAGGCGCGGGGTCACCGCGACCTGATAACGGTCGTCGGACATGCCGCGACCATTTCCTCTGGTGAGTGGGTCACCGCATCCGGCGAATGGATCAACGACCATACCCATGGCCAGCAGTTCAAGGCGCGATTCATGCGCACCTCGGCGCCAACGTCTATCGACGGTATCGAGAAATACCTGGGCTCCGGCATGATCCGGGGCATCGGCCCGGTCTACGCAAAAAAGCTTGTTCGGGCTTTCGGCGAGAAGGTATTTGACACGATCGAGGCAGAGCCTGATCGCCTGCGCGAGGTGACGGGTATTGGCCCGGTCCGCGCCAAGCGCATCACCGATGCCTGGGCTGAGCAGAAGATCGTGCGCGAGATCATGGTCTTCCTGCACAGCCATGGGGTTGGTACGGCAAGGGCAGTCCGTATTTACAAGACCTACGGTTCAGATGCCGTCCAGGTCATGACGGAAAATCCGTATCGGCTGGCGCGTGATATCCGCGGCATCGGCTTCAAGACCGCCGACGCGATCGCCATGAAGCTCGAAATCGAGAAGACGGCCATGGTGCGGGTCCGCGCTGGAATTTCCTATGCACTAACTGAAGCTATGGATGAGGGACATTGCGGCTTGCCGACAGAAGAGTTGATAACGCTTGCCGAGAAGCTGCTCGAGGTGTCACAGGAGCTCATCCGCACTGCGCTTGAACTCGAGCTGCAGGAGGGCACGGTGGTCGCCGACCGTGTCGGCGAAACGCCCTGTGTATTTCTGGCCGGTCTGTATCGTGCGGAGCGCGGCATCGCCGAGCGGCTGATGCGACTGGCAAATGGCCCGTTGCCCTGGTCCTGGATCGATCCGGACAAGGCGCTGCCGTGGGCCGAGGAGCGTATCGGGCTCGCCCTTGCCGAAAGCCAGGTTGCCGCGATCCGGCTCGCCCTGATGTCCAAGGTGCTGGTGATGACCGGCGGTCCCGGCGTCGGCAAGACCACCATCGTCAAAGCCATTCTGCGCATCCTCGCGGCGAAGGGCACCAACCTTCTACTGTGCGCACCGACCGGCCGCGCCGCAAAACGCATGACCGATGCATCCGGCTTTGAAGCCAAGACCATCCACCGGCTACTGGAGGTCGATCCCAAGGGCGGTGGTTTCAAGCGCGGCGAAGACAACCCACTCGACTGTGACCTCCTGGTTGTCGACGAGACTTCAATGGTCGATGTCATGCTGATGCAGGCGCTCATGAAGGCGGTGCCGGACAATGCTGCACTTTTGATCGTTGGCGACATCGACCAGCTTCCTTCGGTCGGTCCTGGCCAAGTGCTGGCAGACGTCATTTCATCCGGCGCGGTGCCTGTGGTGCGTCTCACTGAAGTCTTCCGGCAGGCAGCCCAGAGCCGCATCATCACCAGCGCCCACCTAATAAATCAGGGCAGGCTCCCCGATCTCAGCTCGCCGGGAACCGAGAGCGACTTCTATTTCGTGCAAGCGGACGACCCCGAAACCGCCGTGTCGCGCATCATCGAATTGGTGAAGACGCGGATCCCCAAACGGTTCGGCCTCGATCCCATTCGCGACATCCAGGTGCTTTGTCCGATGAACCGCGGTGGTATCGGCGCTCGCTCGCTGAACATTGAACTCCAGGCGGCCTTAAACCCGGCCGGCGAACGCAAGGTAGAGCGTTTCGGCTGGACCTTTGCGCCTGGCGACAAAGTGATGCAGATCGAGAACGATTACGACAAGGAGGTCTATAACGGCGACATCGGCTACGTCGATGATGTCGACGCGGACGCCGGCGAACTCACCGCGCGCTTCGACGGCCGTTCAGTCACCTATGGCTTCGGCGAACTCGATACCCTGGTGCCCGCCTATGCCTCCACGATTCATAAATCCCAGGGCTCGGAATACCCCGCCGCAGTCATCCCGGTGATGACGCAGCACTACACCATGCTGCAGCGGAACCTTCTCTACACCGGCGTCACACGCGGGAAGCGGCTGGTTGTACTGGTCGGCCAGAAAAAGGCCATCGCCATCGCGGTGCGCAACATCTCGGGCCGGCGTCGGTGGTCGAAACTGGCCGAGTGGCTGCGTCCCGGGCAGCCCGTCTCACGGCAAATCGGCATGGCGGGCTGAGCCATGGTAGCACGGAATTTGCGGGAGTAAGCGAGTGTTGATTATCGTCGGAAGTCGAAGCCCGCATTGATGGCCGCCTCAGAGCGATCCCAACTCACGTTGCGGCTGGTTTCTTTATTCGGCCTTTGCCGTGACATTCCTGGCATCTGGCAGGAAAGACTTTGCGGCCCGGTTGCGTTGGCTGCTTGCCTTTCGAGAACCCCGTGCCATCACAGGCGGGGCAAATAACTTCGGTCAAAGCTTCACGCGTTTTTTTCATAGCGATCAATCAGTAAAGCAAAAAGTTGAATTCACTTGCGCGAAGATAGCGGCCGGTCGCAACAGCGCAACGAAACTCGCTTCTTAGCCTAACCGGTAAACGTTACCGCCGCGGAGGAAGTCGCGTTGTCTCCCAAGAGATCGCGGGAGCGTCACCCAAGCCGCGGTTTACTCTTCAAAGGTTGGATAGCGGGCTGATCGAACGGCTCTAAGAGGACCGCTCACGTCGTCCCACTGTCGCTCGCTGTCGTCGCTCCCGCCGATGTCCGCTTTGACGCGCATAACGGACTCAAGTCGGACATCGCGCCATGTCCGTTTTGTGCCAACAGCGGAAGTGGAGCAGCCTATTCGATCACCTCGTCGGCGAGCAATTGGAGCGAGTTGGGCACGGTGAGGCCGAGCGCTTTGGCTGTCAGGCGTGCAGCTCATCGAGCAGCACCTTGGCCTCCTTCAAGTCAAGCGCGTCGAAGCCTTCGGTGAACCAGCCATAGATCGGAGCAAAAGGCTCTTGGGCATCATATTCGTCCCAACGGCATCTGCAACTCATGCTTGTTTGGAGCTTCATAATGGGACAAACATAACGGCGTAATACGAAGTCGTTTAGAGAGAATACCGACCCAGGGAGGACTAGATGACCACTATGTTGGATGATGTACGGTCGCTGAATGAAGTTCCCCGTCGTACCGCGCTGTCGCTTGGGATTGCTGCAATAGTAGGGATGGGAGCACCGTCGGTGGCGCATGCCGAAGGAGCGGGCGGCGGGATCAAAATCACGGTGCTCTACGGCGCACCGAAAGATCCAGCGCAATTTGAGAAATATTACGCGGAAACACATATGCCCATGGTGTATGCAGTTAAGGAGATCAAACGCACGGAACTGGCTATGGGACTTCCAGGTCCCGGCGATGCACCGCCGCCCTTCTATCGCATCTTCGAGGCGTGGTTTGATAGTCCCGAGCACTTAAAGCAGGTGACCGGCACCGCGCAGTGGAAGAAGATCGTCGATGACGTGCCGAACTACGCATCCGGCGGCGCTACGGTGCTGATATCAAAAATCGGGTAAGAGCGAACTAACCGCGTCCCACTCGCGACACCGCGCAAGGTAAAAGGACCTCGCGCGGGAGCCCAACAGGCGCCTCGCTTCCTGGGCCCGTTATCATCGCGCGATGCGAGTCCTCTCTATGACAGCGTTTCGAGCAATGCCTTGGCTTCCCTCAGATCGAGCGTATCGAAGCCATCGGTGAACCAGCCGTAGACCGGGGCGAGCAGTTCGCGACCTTGCTGTGGCTTGCCCTGGTCGCGCCACAGCCGCGCCATGCTCATCGCGGCGCGCAGTTCCCACGACTTCGCCTGCTGTTGACGCGCAACTGCGAGGGCACGCTCGAAATACGCTTCCGCTCTCGCCGCATCCGGCTCGGACGACATCAGCGCGATTTCACCGCCCATGCGGTAGATATCGGCCTCCCACCATCTTTCCTTCATTGTATCTACCGCCGTCATTGCTTCGCCAATGTAGCGCGAGGCTTCATCGAATTGACCGAGGTCCGCATAGGCCTTCGCCAAATATGATAGCCGCGCCGGCATCCACGATGTCGAACCCGTTGACCGAAACGCGGTGATCCCGGAGGTGAGCATTTGGACTGCATTCGACGCTTTGCCGGTCAGGCCAAAAAGGCATCCTTGCTGCGCCGTTCCGTGCGCCTCCCAAAATAAAGCGCCTTTTTCTCCCGCCAAAGCGGTGACTTCGTTGAGGACCGCAGTTGCTGTCGCGTAATTTCCACAGTGAATATAGGTAAACGATGCGTGCAACAGGGCATACATCAAAGTAGCAGCTTGGCCGATCTCCCGCGCATCACGGATCGCCTGGTCCGAGTCTGCGAGCGCGGCCTCGGGATGGCCAAGAAACCAAATGGCCCACGACCGATAGGACAAGACTGAGACCCCAGAGTCGACGCTAAAACGGGTCACCAGCGGACGATGCTCGGCAGGATCGTAAAGCGCGATCGCCTGATCGAAGTGCGCGTGACCTTCCGCGATCTCTCCCGTACCCGCCAAGGAAATACCCATGATGCGATGGGCTATCAGAAGCGGAGCCGTGGTTCCTTGTTTCTCGGCGCGTGCCAGGAACTGCGCTGCAAGCTCACGCATAGCGTCGCCGTTGAATGCCACATAACTCGCGATCCAAATGCCGTAGAGAGCGGAGAACAACAGCAGCGGGTCTTCGGGAGGCTCTCCGAGCGTTTCAGCTTGTTCTATCAGCAGACGTGCTCGCTCCGCAGCGGCCGTGGTTTCCGGCGCGGCATAGCCTTTGACATGAATGAGCGGGGTTATGAGCGCGACCTGAAGCGTGATCTGCTCGCGCCGCAGCGCGGGTGTGGCGGGCAAGGTCGCAATCTGGCCGAGGGCGCGAGTGAGCTGCTCTACGGCTTCGACCAGTGCCGAGCGGGCGAGCGACCGCTGCCCCGCTTTGCCCCAGAGGTCCGCGGCCTTCTCGATCAGGCCGGCCTCGGTGCAATGGTGCGCCAAAAGCTCGGGCCGGCTCTCGGCGAACTCGGCGAATTGGCTTTCAAGGGCCTCGGCGATCCGGGCGTGCAACGTGCGCCGCGAATCGCGCAGCAATGTGCCGTAGGCCGCGTCCTGCACCAAAGCATGCTTGAATAAATAGGTCGCGTGCGGCGGCACGCCCTGCCGAAACAGCAGACCAGCCTGAATGAGACGGTCGAGCGCCGATTCCAGCTCCGCCTCGGGCTTGCCCACCACCGAAGCCAGAAGGGCATGGGAGAACTCGCGCCCGATTGCCGCCCCAATCTGCGCTAGCTCCTTGGCTGGGCCAATCCGGTCGAGCCGCGCCATTAGCGATGCATGCAAACTTGCAGGGACCGCCAGGGCTGGGGACGGAACCGCCGCAACCATGCGCCGGGCCGCGCCCTCGCTCTCCGCCTCCAGCACCGCCTTCGTCATCTCCTCCACAAACAAGGGAATGCCATCGGTACGCTCGACAATGTCCCGCCTGATGCTCGCCGGCAGCAGCTTGTTGCCGACGACGCGGTCGATCATGGCACCTACGTCGCGCTGTGTCAGCCGATTGATCGTGAGGGCAGTCACGTGAGGCTGTCCGATCCACGGCGGGTCGAATTCCGGCCGGAACGTCACAATCAGCAGCACGGGAAGGATCGCGATCCCGTCCACAATCCGACCAAACACTTCCAGACTCGTGGGGTCGGTCCAATGTGCATCCTCGAAAATCATCAGCACTGGATTCCAGCGTGTCAGCGCCTCCAATTGTGAAATGAGCGCTTCCAGTGTTTTTTACCTGCGCTGCTGCGGGGTCAACTCGAGCGCGGGATAGCGTCCATCATTCGGGAGCGACAGCATCTCCGCAAAGAGCGCGGCATCCTGGGTCGAGGTCGAGGTCTGCGCGAGCACAGCATCGAGTTTGTCGAGCCTCGCTTGCAGTTTGTCGTCGTGCGCCAGTCCAGCAGCACGTTCCATCTGGCCAATGATCGGATAAAGCGCGCTGTCTGTGTGCTGAGGGGAGCAGAAATAGCGCAAACGCGTGTGCGGTTCGGTGGCGAGGCTTTCCAGCAAGGACGCAGTGAGCCGCGATTTCCCAATGCCGGCCTCGCCGGAGATGAGCACCACCTGGCCTTCGCCGGTCTTTGCCCTCGACCAGCGCCGAAGCAGCATTTCCGATTCTTCTTCCCGCCCGATAAGGGCGGTCAGGCCGGTCGTGTGCATCGCCTCGAAGCGGCTCTCGACGGAACGCGCCCGCAGCGCCGCCCAGGCCGCTACCTTCCCGGCGATGCCTTTGAGGTCTTTGGTTCCAAGGTCCTGAAGCTCGAAGAGATTGCCGAGAAGCCTTCGCGTACCCTCGGCGATGACGACAGTATTCGGCTCGGCAATGCCCTGCAGGCGCGCCGCGAGGTTCGGCGTCTCGCCGACGATACCGCGCTCCTGCGCGTCCCCCGATCCGACCAGGTCGCCGACCACAACCAGGCCGGTTGCGGCCCCTATCCGCACTTGGAGCGGCACCGGGGCCGTGAGCAAAGGGACGGCATCGACCAGTGCGAGGCCGGCCCGAACGGCGCGCTCGGCATCGTCTTCATGCGCTGCCGGATAGCCGAAATAAACGAGCACGCCGTCGCCCATGTATTTTGCGACGAACCCGCCGAAGCGACCCACGGTCTCCGCGACGCACTTCTGATAGGTCGAAATGACTTCGCGGAGGTCTTCAGGGTCCATGCGCGCGGAAAGTGCCGTCGAGCCGACAAGGTCGGAGAACATCACCGTGACTTGGCGGCGCTCGGCGCGGTCTTCGGGTGTCGCGCTCGGAGGTGAGCACACTGCGTCGCCGGAAGGGTCTTTCGCAGTGGCGTCAGTGCGCAAAGCGGCGATGGCATCGAGGAGTTTGCGGCGGTGTCCGACGATACCGACGCCCAAGTCCTTCAAGTCCTCCGCCGTTAGGCTCGGAAGAACCGTTTCGTCAATCTCGTTCTCGCGGAACGCAGCCTCATATCTTTCGAGGCCAAGGCTCCGCAGCCAACCTCTGAGGTTCATAACGGCGCCCCACGCCTCGGGTACGTCCTTGAGCCTATCCAGAAGGGCTCACTCTCCAAAGGGAAATCATACTACCACAGCCGAGGGTTTATCGGGATTTTGAAAGGCGGCCCCTCGGGACTTCCCTCAAATCCGGCCCGCAGGAAGGACCCATTCAGCCGGACGCGACCGCCAGATGCTGATCAGGCCAAAATTTCCGGTTCGGGTCATTTTCGGAAGTCGCCGCTCGTGACCGCGAGGTCTTACCTCCCGGAGCGGACATCGTTAGCCAGATCGACCATGTCCGAAAAGTGCCGTGAGCAGGTGTCCGAGCAGAGTGAGCATCAAAGCGAATTAATTCGTCGATGGAACCACTATCGTCAGCCAGCATTAACCGGGATACCCTCAGGGGAGACAAGGTCATGCACCTATCCAGTCAAAGTCTTCTTGTTATCATTGTTGTCGGAATTGTTGCCGGATGGTTGGCAGGCAGGGTGATGGAGGGTGGCGGTTTTGGATTAGTGGGTGATTTGATAGTGGGTTTGATCGGCGCCTTTATTGGCGATTGGCTCTTGCCGCGACTTGGTATTCACCTCGGGGTCGGCATTGTTGCTCTGATCATAAACGCCTTTATCGGGGCTGTTGTCCTTCTGCTGTTGCTCCGGTTGGTTGGCGGCGGTTACGGACGCCGCTGGGGCAGACGGAGAATATAATGGGCAGGATCGGCGGTTATCGTCACTGCTCAGCTGCGTCAGGAAAACTGCACAATTGAAACATTCCGGCATGGCCGGAACCATCATACTTGCTTGCCAAAGGATGAAAGCCAGCACCGATCGCCTTCCGTTCATCAGGGGGGTCCCTTGTCTCGCGAACCGCTTGCCGTGGATTGCAAGCAGATGACGCAGAGACATGTGATCAGCAAGTGACGAGATCCGTGTAGAGCTTTGTCAATCGAGATTGACGATTTTTAATCGGGCTGAGCTGAAGGCGAAGGGGAAAACCTCGTCGCTCCCATTGTTTCGTTCCTGATTTGCTTATTTGACAATTGTTGGGGAAAGCTTTGGCGCGGACGCTAGAAAAAGCCAAGCAAATCGTGCGAACGTTAGATGTCTTGGAGTCCGAAAATGGACAGTTCTTTTCTGGAGGCGCAGGCGAACCGCTGCCGCAGCCTCGCTGAGAACGCCGATCGATTCACGAAGAGGCGCCTGTTGGACTTGGCGGCGAAGTACTACGCCAGGTTGGGCCACCCTTCGCAGGTTTCCCGCACTCTCGGGATACCCGCTAGTCTTCTTCTGGAAGCGGACGATGTCCGGACGACACAACGTCTGGACACCTCGGAAGTGAACCTTTAGAGCAGCCGAGCGCACGTGCCCTGGGGTAGGTGGTCATTGGGACAGCGCCCGGCCGCCTGGCCACGTGGCGTCGTGGCCGCTTTGATGAAAGCACCAGAAACTTAAAGATGCGTGCCCTTAAGCCATGTCCGCGAAATTCATCGAGCCGAGCCACCACCTCGCTGACCCCGACGCCGCCGCCCGCAAGCTGGTGGAGATCGCCAACGCGGTTGAAGCGGTCCAAGACGGCCGCATCCATGTCGAGCTGATCAACGCGCCATTCCTCGATGCTGGCGGCAGTCCGGCCGAATATCGCGCCGGGGTCAGGGTAGAGCATCGCAGGACTACTACGTTCGCGTTGCGCCGGTCGGCGCACCAACCAAGTTTCCAATCACTTCTAGCGCTTCGCTTCGCCAGTGGTCGTCAGTGGCCTCGCGCTGTTCGGAAAGATCAGTGACTGATCCTCAATCTCCTGGTCCGGAAGCTTATTTGCGCCCGCTGCCGTGTGGAGTTCCAGCAACGAGGGCATAGCAGCAGTTCCGGCCGACAGCTTGGTCGAAGGGTGCCACACGATGGCGGCCGCGGCGGCGATCAGAACGACAAGCGCCAACACAGGAATCATCAGACGCTTCATGGAAGCCTCCTGTTCGATTCCGATTTGACTTAGCTCGAACCGCTACGCACAAATGTGAGCTGTCTCACGTCTCACACTCACTTGATGCTGGAGAGCCTTCGGGCGGCTTTTTGCTTACGAACAGTTGAGACGGGAAATACCGTGGTCCGGCAGAAACTCTTTCACGCATCAGGCGGCGACGTTTCCGCCAAAGTCCTGAACGTTCGCCCGCCTCAAGCCAGCATGATGTCCGCTTTTCTGCGCTTACCGGACTCAACTCGGACATCGCGCCATGTCCGAAAGGTGCCAGCAGGCGACATTGCTGGGCCCGACACCGGACCCGCAGACTGCGGCGATTGTGACAACAACTTCACCGCAGTGGCCCAAATCTGGTACCGGTTCCATGGCGACCGCAAAAAATTAGGCCATGTGTGTAGAAAAATCGAACGCCGCTAATAAAAAAATAATTCGCGCGCTCGTTGGAACCGCCGAAGCTGGGCGGCGTTCCCGCGTCGCGGGGCTTAGAAGTTCCCGCAGCCAAACTTGATGCTCCAGGCGACGTACGCGCTGGCGATACTCAGCCGGTGGACGCTGAGGCCAGGGCTTCGCCCAATCAACGAAGTCAGCAAAACGAAAAGGAGAACGCCATGAATGAGCCAGTTCGACAGTCCGACGCGTCGTCAAGAACGGTAAAGGCGGTGAGTGTCGCCGATTACATCGTCGAGCGCCTTGCCGCAGAAGGAATCGACCACTGCTTTGGCGTTGCCGGCGATTACGTGTTTCCAATTTGCGATGCGGTTGACAGCAGCGCTAAGGTAAAGTGGATCGGCTGTTCCAATGAATTGAATGCGTCTTACGCCGCAGATGGCTATGCGCGCATCCGGGGCGTGGCGATGTTGGCAACGACCTATGGCGTCGGCGAGCTATCCGCCATAAACGGCGTAATGGGCGCTAAGGCGGAACGATCACTGGTTTTTCACATCGTCGGAATGCCATCCTATCAGAATCAGCGGGTACGTAAGATCGCCCATCACACGCTCGGCGACGGCGTGTTCGGCAATTTCGTTGCGCTGTCCGCCCGAGCAGCGTGCTGTCACGCGGTCATCCATCCGGAGAACTGCGTGGTCGAAATGGAACGCGTCATCGCGGAGGCGCGCCGCAACAATCAGCCGGCCTATATCGCCGTGCCGTCGGACTACGCGCTATCCCCAGTTGTGTCGGCTGACGTGAAGCCGATCGTGCCACGATCAAACGAAGCAGCGCTACAAAAGGCGATGGCGATTATCGCAGAACGCATCAACAAGGCGAAATCCATAGTCGTATTTCCCGCCTTCACAATTTCGCGGCTCGGCTTGCAGAAAGAGGCACAGAAGGCGATCGAAGCGTTGGGCTGTCCTTTTGTCACAACGCTCATGGAAAAATGCCTGATCGACGAGGGTCATCCGCAGTTTGGCGGCATGTATGCCGGCGCGGTGTCGGAGGCGAAAACGCGGCAAATCGTCGAAGGCGCCGATCTGGTCCTCGATCTGGGCGGCGTCAATTTGAACGACATCACCACGGCCGCCTATTCCGGTCACCTCGATCTGTCCCGGTTTATTACCGTCGGCCTCGACGACGTCATGATCGGAGACCAAGTCATCCCCAATGTCCGGCTTGAGGACATTCTATCCGAGCTGGCCAAGCTCAAACCATCATCGGCGCCATACAAGGGAAAACCGCAGGGGCTCGCGCCGGTAAACGGCAGGCCGTCCGACAAGATCACGATGGCCGCGCTTTATCCGCGTTACGCGGCGTTTCTGCGCGCCGGAGACACGGTCGTTCTCGAGACCGGTAGCTCAAGCCTCGGCGTGACGCCAACGATCCTTCCGGATGGCGTGCGGGTGGAAGCGCAAGTTCTATGGGGATCGATCGGTTGGGCGACCCCGGCCGCCTTCGGTGTCGCGCTTGCCGACCCGCGCCGGCGCACAATTTTGATCACGGGCGAAGGCTCGCATCAACTGACTGCGAACGACATCGGCGCAATGGGACGGTTCGGAGCAAACGTTATTGTCTTCGTACTCAACAACAGTGGTTACCTTATAGAGCGGGCGTTGGAGGAAAATCCGAACTGGACCTACAACGACCTCGCGCCTTGGAACTACGCCGAATTACCCAAGACGCTTGGTTGCGCCGACTGGTTCACTGCTCGTGTGACCACGCTCGGCGAACTCGATGAAGCGATGAAGTCGGCCCGCGCCAGCAAATCCGGCGCCTATATCGAAATCATGGGCGGCAAGATGGATATGCCGCCGGCTCTCGCCTTCGCCCATGGCCAGCTGAAGGCCATGTACGGCGATACGCCATAATACGCACAGACCGACAGAAGATGGCGAGAGCAGCAGTGCTCTCGCCATCTGTGAGTTCAATGTCCGGTTAGGGTCCAAAGCTGACCTGACGGCTTCGAATGTCGGACTTCCGCTTTACCCCTGAAAGCGGACTCAGAGCGGACATCGCACCATGTCCGTTTCGTGCCAACAGGCGACATCGCGGGCTTGGCTTGATATGAAAAAGGCCGCCAACTGACCCCGCTTAGAGGGCAATCCAGATCACGATAATGGCGAACGTGATCAGCATCCAATTCTGACCATGGATGCCGAAGATCGTAACATGTCGCACAAGCCAGTCGCCCATCGAAGTCCCGACGAATGAGAGGCTACAACCAAGCGCTGACGCCGGAATTTCAAGAAGGGATTGGGGGCCAGCACCCTTTTTCTCGGCCTGGTCTGAGCAAAATTGAACGTTCATAATTTTGGAACGGGGGGCCATATTCGGATCATGGCCTCAGAACCTAACATGCTCACACTTGAAGAGTTTGCCTCATTGCTTACGGTCGGCAGGTGCTCGGTGCTCGACCCGCCAGCAGTAATTCCCACTCAACATAGCGCCCGGCTTATCGGGCTCGGGTACCTGGCCGACATAGCGGGCAGGCTCCGGATGACTACGCCCGGCAGGCAGCGGATTGCGGCGGGATTTGAAAATAGGCCGGCGCCAAAAGGGCCACTCAAAAAATCGAAAGGGACCTTTCACCAAACTATTGAATGGAAAGGGGCCAATACCCTTACTTAGCTATCTGGGATCGAATAATGCGCGCTAGACGCTCTTTCAGCCATGCGTTCTCTTGCTCAAGAGATTCGATGGTGCGTTGAGACAACACCACGTCGGACGGCTCGCTGGCGAGAACCGGCAACGGACCAGGTGGTGAGATCTGCTCATGGTAAACCATCATTAGGAGCCTCTTACCTCTTGAAACATGGTCCTTGGTGTTGGTGTTTTTCCGGACCGTCCGCGCTAAACGCGCGAGAACCGCCGGGATGTCTCCAGCGGTTCGCGCGTTGCGTAGCGATGTGGTGCGACGCGCAGCGTCGCGTGGTGGAACGTTGCGATGCGCCGAGGCGCACGCGTTGCCTACCTTGATATCGATAAGTCCTACGCGTCTCGTCGACTAGACTAAGATGGCTGGTCGCGAGGCGACTTCAAGACAGCGCTGCTGTCGTAGTCGCCATCTCTTTCGATTCGCGCCGAAAAAGCCGCGACTGCTGGAACGGGATGTAACAAAAGCTGTAATAATCGGTTTTGGAGCTGACGACTACGACGCTTGAGCGCGCGCTATCACGCTTCGCGTTAGCAAAATATTTGACCAAAGGTCGGCGGCGGTCAGCAGCGCCGATGGTACCGTGAGGCCGAGATCTTCGAGCGAGAGCCACCGCATCGCAGCAAAACGGGCCGCTGATGTCTCAGTTGGGTCAATGACCGTGGCGAAGCTCGCAGCCGCCAAGCATTGATTTTATGCTAGCGAAAAGGAAATGCCCATGTCCGATGAAGATATGAAAGCTGAACTCGAACGTCTCCGCAACGAAAACGCCGCGCTCAAGAAGGGAGCTTCCGACGGCATCCGCATGAAGGTCAGCGAAAAGGGAGCGGTCTCAATTTACGGAATGGGACGCTTTCCGGTGACCTTATATAAAGAGCAATGGTTGAAACTCCTGAACATGTCCGAGGAGATTCGTGCGTTTATTGCCGAAAATGAATCGCGACTGAAGGCGAAGGATTGAAGGCCGACGGCGTCGAGAACGAGAGCGCAATTTGCAGTCAAGATGTACTGCGCTAGCGCCGGCTCGGTTCGCAAAGTTTTGGTAGGACTAAGGGCGCGGCTGAATCAATTATCTTTTAGGAACCAAGAGCGGAACCTGCCGTCGCACCCCGGCTTGGGCGTCTGCGACGCGGGAACCAAAGGGAGGAAAGCATGACGAATTTCAGACTGATTGGCGTTGCCGCAGTCCTTTTTTCTGTGCTGGCAGGGCCCACGATGGCCCGGCATGTAATCTCCCGTCCAGTCCACCCCGCCCAGAGCATCTTTTGTGCGACCAGGGAGGCGGGAAATCCCCACAGCAAGTATTGCGATTACATCGAATGGTCTAAATGGCGGCAGCGAGGCAGTTGGGACAGCTCGCTCGACAATGCTTGCTGGCATAACCCTAGCTTTGTACCGGGAGAATGCAGCTTTAATGCACAGGGCCAGGTATTGTTTGGGGCACACCCATGAGGTGATCATCTGCCCAGCGCTCAAGGCGCGCCAGCGCTTGGAACATCTGAACGAAACGTGAGGTTTGGGCACCTTGTGGTCGAGTCTCCCCGCTACCATGAATCGTGAGAGGAGCCCCAACTCGGGAGATCCATCATGCGAAAGCTGATCACGACGATAGCGTTGCTGGCCCTGATCGACACTTCGGTGGCGATTGCGCAGACGGCTGGTTCGCGAAATCCCGCACTACCTCCATCGACGAACCCAGACAAGCAATTGCTGCCGGAGGCACCGGTCGGCCACCGCCAACCGCGGGCCGATCAAGTGCCCTCGGAGAAGAACCTGATGGGTGATCCGAACGATCCAATCAATCGCGAGAACGCAGCGCTTGACCGCATGGTCAACGGCATTTGCCGCGGTTGCTAGATACTGGCTCTAGGAAGCCCACTGGTGCTCCGGGGTGCAGTCGAAGCACGGGCCCCCCGGGGGCCGCGGCAGCGCCCGTTCGGCCCGATGACGAACGTGTGTAGTGCCGTGAAGGATCTGCAATCGATGCTGTGAGTTGCCGGCTCACCCCGGGGGCGAATGCCTGGGAGTTTGCTATGAGCGCGATTCCGCTTCACGTCCGAAGACGCTTAGAAAAGCGATGGGCGTCTCGGTTCGCCGCACCTGCCGCGTCGAATGATGTCGGGACGAAACCCGCACCATCAAAACCAACTCGCCGCGCCCCGCGGAAGACACCGAAGAAAAACCCGCCGGCGTGAACCGGCGGGCTTGGTGGCAGGTATGCAATCCGGCGTTCGGTTCCGAAATGTTCCGGCCCCAAGCGGCGTCAGGGAAGTTTCATGAAACCGTTGGGGAACATTAGCTTGGTGTGGTCATTCCAAGCATAAGCGGGATTTGAAAGGCAAACGACAAACAGGGAATTGGCCGCATCGGTCGACAATTCCAGCCGCATCAGCCCACATGAAGGCGGCCGCCAAGGATGCGCCGTTCAGTTTGCGGGCTGAAACCGCAACCAACAGGGACGAGAACGATCCGGGCATGAGAGTGAGCCGAGCCATGACGCGCGACGTCTACATCGCTGGTCAGCAAGTCGGATGACATCCGGGTCAGGCGTTTGCTAATCGTCAATCGTGTCAAGCGCTTCGTCGGCATTTTGTCGATCGGAAACTTGTCGATCGGAAACGTCGCGACGCTCGCCAGTCATAGGGAATTGGCGAAGCATTGAAGCTCTCACTCCGTTTGAAGAGAACATCAAGATCGGCTGAAGGGCAAAACAGGAGCAAGACATGAAACTAAACTCGACGCAAGTAGACCGAACCTTGAGCCAATTCCATGCCGAGGTCCTTCCCGACAACCATCCCGCCGTCCGGGAACTGAACGACTTATTTGGGGATCATACGTTCTTTCTCGATGGCAGTGGCCTCAATGTCCTGGAGCCGGCCGAAATGCCGGAAAAAGAAGTTCAAGCTGGTGAAATTGTCAGCCTTGCCAGCTGGAGCGATGAGACCCTGACGAGTCTGAGGCCGCACGAACCCGAACCGACGGGCGTCGTTGTCGTTCTTGAATCAAGACAGTGAGACAGTGACCCTCTCCAATCCGATATCAGAACCGGGATAGAGGCTTTTGAAGCTTGTGCGGCGAAGCTTGTGCGGCGCCGCGGCCGCAGCGTGAAGCACTTGCTTTTCGAAAACGATTTCGATGCAGGCCCCGAGACAGGAAACGAAGCATAAAGAGGTCCTGCGCCGGGCTTCGCCTGAGGTCGGGCGTAGGACTACAAGACGGATTATCGACGATTTACGCTCGATGCGTCGCTCCAAGCCGGTTGATCCGAATGGCGATAGACGGGGGCATCAAGGATATCGTCTCAATCACCGCCCGATCTTCGACTGCCACCGGTCGCTGACGGAGCAGAGAGATTTAACGCCTGTGTTGCATCGACCGGTTGAGCCGGCACTCCAAAAACAGACATAGCACGTCAAATTCGTTTCATAGTCCTGTCACCAACCACTCGCGGGTCGATCCTACTGATCAGATCCGAACGGAATACCTCGGCGGCGCCCATGGCGGCCGTCGTCTGTCGCAACGTACTGACGTTCGATCCGAACGACACGATTCCGCCTAGCACCATGGCAATCGATCCGATAGCGGCGACCTGATTGGATCCGAATAGGCCGAGCACCATAACGAGCAGCAAGCTGACGCCGCCGGCGATTGCCACCTTGGAAACCAGTATAAACTTTCGGCATCGCTCGGAGACCTCGGCAAGCTCCTCGAGCCGCGCTTCGATCCGTGAAATCTCGTCGATCGGGTTGTCCTCGTCCATCAGATTCAAGATCGAGATCCGCAAGGTTCACTGTCGGAAGTGGCGGCAGGTCGGGTGAGCTATTCTCGAACTGCGATGGAGCACGTCACGGCGAGCCGGATCCGCCCTCCACGATCCTCTCATTCAGCTTTTGATCTACGATCTGGACCGTGTGGTCGATCTCGGCATTGGGCATGCCAAGCTGATGCGAAATCAACTTCACCAGCAGATCGACCCGCTCAATGAAAGGCGCTCCAGTGGCCACCGCCCTGGCCGCAGACGAGGGTTTGAGAAGGCTTTCCGCCGCTTTGGCGTATTTCTCGAAAGGCACCTGATCCTTTGGGTCGGCGCCCAGACGCCGAGCGATGGCATCGACATGCTCATAGATCGACTGCGAGAGCTCCAGATCATCGTGCACCGCGTCGCGGATCGACTGCGGCTCGTGCGAGGTGATGCAGCGGTAATTCCCGGTCAATAGCATCGACCATTTAGCGAGAGGGACGAACAGCGAATCAAACACTTTGAGTTTCACCGGCACGTCCTGGCCATCCAGCTTCACCCCGTCGATGTCCGCTTCCAGCTCCCGAAGCAGCAGGTTATGGGCCTCATCTGCAAATGTTGATGCCTTGAAGTTCGTGGGCAGCCCGACATGCAGGACATTCGCCGCCTCTTCCGGCGGGCGGAAGGCCTGCGGGTCTGGCGAGCAGAGCGACACTAGTCCCGGCTTGAACCGTTCCCATACCTGGGCATTGGTATAGGCCTCTTCGAGGTCCATGTCCGCTAGCCCCGGAATCCGTTTGAGATAGGGCAGTGGCGGCATGTTCATGATCGAAAGACAAGGCAGATTCGCCTCGGCGATTTTGATCATCAGAACCCGGATCGTATGGTTGGTGTATTGCGGTTCCTGCATGGCAAGAGCAACCAGATCATAACGGGAAAGGTCGATGTCTTGGGGCGAGGTCGCGTCCAATGTCCCAGGCAGGTCGCGCGAGAAGATCGCCCGGTGCATCGCCTCGTCACGCAGCTTGATGCGAACTTCAGTACCATCGCGATTGATGAGTTCTGCAGTCTTCTTCCGACAAACAAGAGTCACGTTGTGACCCGCCATCAGTAATTTTGTGGCCAACAACGAGCCATACGAGGCTCCTAGAATCAGAATGTTACGCGCCATGCTCTCTCTGCCCTCCCCAAGCCCTCAAGCAGAGCGTAAGCAATTTTCGTGGAACGTCAAAGCCTGCGAAACGTCGTCTTTGGGGTCATTTTCAGACTTCGGCGGACGCAACCCGGAAGTCCGCTCTACCCCCGTGAACGGACATGCAGCGGCTACTTAGGCATGTCGGAAAAGTGCCAATAACGGAAGTGGGGCGGCCTATTCGATCACCTCGTCGGCGCGACTATGCAGGGCCGCAAAATCACTCCGGCAGCCCGGCTTTGCGCAGGCCGTCGGCGAATCTGGCGAGGTCTTCCGGCCGGCGATATGGGATCTGATTCCTCAGGTTGGAAATCCGCAAGGTCGGCTCGAGTAGGCGCAAGCGGGCCACCGAGGTCTCCGGTCGTTCGGGCACTCCGGCCAGCGCCGCGCTTGCCACGATCATCCGCGCGGCCGGGAGGTAACCGGGACGCTCCCGCAGTGCCTTCTCCACCCACGACAGGGCCTCTTCGTGCCTGCCCAATGAGAAAAGCGCATATGCTCCGGCGCTCCCCCACGCGAACATAAAGGCATCGACCGGGCTCAATTGCACGGCGCGCTGTACCCGCTCGATGGCGAGGTCCGGCTCGCCGCGAAAAACACTGATCCAGCCGCCGATGCCCAAGGTCGCGGCAGTGTTTGGATTCAGTTCAAGCGCCCTGTCCATCGCGGCTCCACCAAAATCGAGATCCCCTTCCAGGTACGCGATACCGAATCCGGCCATTGACAGAATGATCGGCTCGCTTCTGCCGAGCTCGAGCGCGCGTCGCGCGAGCCGCGCGCCCTCGGCTGTCTCCGAGGCAGGGTCCGTGAGCCAGCCAAATGACTTGCTCCAAGTGTAGCAGTGCGACGCGGCGGCATAGGCCATGCCCAAATTTGGGTCGAGCTGCTGCGCCTGTCGAAACAGCTGCAATGCCTCTGCGTTGGCCTCCCTGCTCCACGTGCGCAGGCTCGCAAATCCTCTGACGATATAATCGACGGGACTTACGGCCGGTGCCCGCTTGGTGCGTTCGATCTCCGCTTCCAACACGGTCGGCTCGATCGCGCCCACGACGCTCGCGGTGACCTTGTCCTGCAGCCCGAAAACATCCTCAAGGCCGCCATCGAAATGGTCGGCCCATAGATGCGCGCCCGTGATCGAATCGATGAGCTGCCCGGTGATGCGGACGCGATTCCCGGCCTTGCGCACGCTGCCTTCCAACACATAGCGCACACCAAGCTCGCGCCCGACCCGCTTCACGTCGACGCTTCGCCCCTCGTAGACGAAGCTCGAATTGCGGGCGGTTACCGACAGCCAGCGCATGCGCGACAAACCGGTGATGATTTCCTCCACGATCCCGTCGGCGAAATGTTCCTGCCCGGGGTCGTCGCTCATGTTCTGGAACGGCAGCACCGCGATGGAGGGTTTATCAGGGAGAGCGAGAAGTTGAGCCGTCTTGATCGCAGGTTTTGTCGGCTCTGCTGCGCGAGCGTGGTTACCCAACCGCACGCGCCAAGCCCGCATCGGATCGGCGATGTTCTTCAAGCTTTGGGAACCCATATCGTCGAAGGCGATATCGACCTTGCCGCGGACTTGACGTTGCGCGTCATCGGAGATGCAAACGCCGCCCGGCTCCGCGATCCCCTCAAGGCGCACCGCAATATTGACCCCGTCACCAAAGATGTCGCGGTCTTCAATGATAATATCACCGACGTGAATGCCGATGCGAAATTCAATCCGCTTGACCTCCGGTACATCGATATTGTGTTCGGCCATGCCGCGCTGAATTTCGACCGCGCAGCGTACGGCATCTACGACGCTGCTGAACTCGACGAGAGCGCCGTCCCCGGTATTCTTGACGACACGTCCGTGATGCGCCGCGATTTTGGGATCGAAAAGCGTCTTTCTAAGAGCTTTCAGTTGCGCCAGCGTGCCTTCTTCGTCGATCCCTATTAAGCGGCAAGAGCCCGCGACATCCGCCGCCAGAATAGCCGCCAGTCGCCGCTCGACGCGCTCGCTGCCCATGATGCACCCCCGGGGCTCGGGGAAATTGAATGCTTGTATAGCACCAAAGTGGGCCGATGTCCGGCTATGCCGACTTCCGAGATGGGTCAAAAGCGTCGTTCTGACCGTGCGCCGATCACTTCCGGTCTACCCCAATAAACAGACAAATTCAGAGCCGGTCGGCACTTCGCATTTGTGCCACAAAGCGACATGGAGCGATTGGCTGAAATCAAAGAGTAAGACCGTCAGAAGACCCCGTCCGCACCGTCCTCGCGAGGGCGGGGTGTTCCTTCCAAGAGGTATTTCATTTGAATTCTGCCATTGCCCCCACAACGGGAAAGGTTGGTCCTCTAGGGTGATCCGCGTTCGATCTTCACCGCCGCCAGCAATGCGCAGGCCGCAGCCGACCGGTTCTTTTGCCTTGCGTCGCCTGGTCGATGGCCGGCCGTTGCCGGCGGGCTCTCCGGTCGATCCGAGGCAGGTGAAAGGGACTGCTGCGACCGGCAAGCGCAGGCAAGACATTCCGCGTAGCCCCCCGTTCTCTGCTAGACTTAACTGCCGGGGCTGGCTGGCGGAGCGTCGCGGAATGGACGTCGCGCAGTGGCTTCAAGATCTTGGCCTTCCCGATTACGCGGCGCTGTTTCGGGCGCAGGCTATCGATGCCGACGTGCTGCCGACGCTCACCGACGCCGACTTCGAGAAGCTTGGTCTGCCGCTCGGACACCGAAAAAAGCTGCTAACGGCGATCGCTGCCCTGCAGGTTGCGCCGTCGTCCACCGCCTCAATCCGGCGGCCGCCCCACGCGGAACGCCGCCAGCTCACGGTGATGTTCGTCGACCTTGTCGGCTCGACGTCCCTTTCCACGCGGCTCGATCCTGAGGACATGCGGGAGACGCTGACTGCCTACCAGAACGCAGTCGCGGGCGAGATCGCGCGTTTCGAGGGACACCTTGCCAAGTTCATGGGTGACGGCGTGTTAGCCTACTTCGGCTGGCCGCGCGCCCACGAGGATGAGGCTGAGAGGGCGGTGACAGCCGGCCTCGCGATTGTCGAGGTCGTGGACCGTCTGCGGTCTCCAGACGGCCGCCCACTTGCCGCGCGGGTTGGGATCGCGACAGGCCTCGTCGTCGTAGGTGATCTCCTCGGCACTGGCGCGGCGCAGGAGGAAGCGGTCGTCGGCGACACCCCGAACCTCGCCGCCCGCCTGCAGGTCGTGGCCGGGAGCGGCGAAGTCGTCGTCGCTGAGCAAACACGGCGCCTGATCGGCGGGCTGTTCGAGGTCGAGGACCTCGGACCATGCGAGCTAAGGGGCTTCGGAGAGCCGATCAACGCTTGGCGGATCGCCCGCACGGGCGCAGCGGAGAGCCGCTTCGAGGCACTCCACACAGCGGGCCTGAGCCCGCTCGTTGGGCGAGAGCAGGAACTGGAACTTCTCCTCGAGCGCTGGCACCTCGCCAAGAGCGGCGAAGGTCAGGCGATGTTTCTTGCCGGGGAGGCCGGGATCGGCAAGTCGCGACTCATCGAGGCGCTCCGAGAGCGGATCGCCGACGAGCCGCACACTCGGATCTCTCACCGTGCCTCGCCCTACGACGCCAATACCGTGCTCTGGCCATTCATCGACCAGCTCGAGCGAGCGGCGGCTTTCGAGCGTGACGACACGCCTCCGATGCGGCTCTCCAAGCTTGCGTCTTTGCTTGCCCAAGGGACCGACGATCTCACCGAAGCCGTCCCACTCATCGCGGCTCTCCTCGGTATACCGATGGACGGTCGATATCCGCCGCTCGACCTCTCGCCGCAGGCCCAGAAGCGGAAGACTCTGGAGGTGCTTCTCGCACAGCTCGAAGGCCTGGCCCGGCGACGGCCAGTTCTGTCAGTGCTTGAGGACGCGCATTGGTTCGATCCGACATCAATCGAGCTCCTCGGGCTGATCTTGGAACGCGCCCAGCGCCTGCAGGTGCTGGTCATCATCACGTTCCGGCTGGAGATGACGCCGCCCTGGCCGTCCTTCTCTCATGTAACGGCCTTGACGCTCAATCGCCTCGCGCGCAGGACAGCGGCGGCTCTTGTCGAGCAAACGTCAGGTGGGCGCCGCCTTCCTCCGGCAGTGGTCGACGAGATTGTCGCTAAGACTGAAGGCGTTCCGCTCTTCATCGAAGAACTCACCAAGACCGTGCTGGAGTCAGGCATGCTGCGCAACACGCCAGAGGGTCTCGCGCTGGTCGCGTCGCGTGGCGTGCTTGCCATTCCGGCGAGTCTGCAGGACTCTCTCATGGCCCGGCTCGATCACCTGGCTTCGGCCAAGGATTTGGTCCAGGTCGGCGCCGCCATCGGTCGTGAGTTCACCTACGAGCTCCTCGATGCAGTCGCTGCACGAGAACCGGCAGATCTTGACCAGGCGCTCGCCCGGCTCGTGAAGTCAGAGCTCGTCTTTCAGCGCGGCACGCCGCCCGAGGCGGTCTATGCGTTCAAGCATGCGCTGGTCCAGGACGTCGCCTACGCCTCGATGCTTAAGAGTCGACGGAGCGAGCTCCACGGCCGGATTGCCGCCGTCCTTGAGGCGCGGTTCGCCGACCTTGTCGCGCGTCAGCCCGAGCTCCTTGCGCACCATCTGACCGCAGCCGGGCTTGCCGATCCGGCAATCGACTTTTGGTTACGGGCCGGCCAGCTGGCGGTTGGCCGATCGGCGAACAGGGAGGCGATAAGTCATCTGACCACGGCCCTCGAGATGCTGGGGAACCGCCCGTCCACCGATGAGCAGTTGCGCCGCGAGCTTGAGGTGCAGATTGCACTGGGGCCCCCGCTGACCGCAACAAGAGGCTTTGCCGCTCCAGAGGTCGAGACGGCGCACGCCAGAGCGGAGCATCTCGCGCGACGGTACGGACACCGTCGCCACCTCGCCAGAGCGTTGCGCGGCCTGTGCTATGTAAATCACGTACGCGGTCACATCCTGCGCACGAGCGAGCTGGGCTCCGAGCTCGTCGACCTGGCCGAGCAAGGCGACGATCTCGTGATGCAGGCCGACGCGCACAATGCCCTGGCGTTCAATCTGTTCCACCAGGGCGAGCACCGATCGGCGCGTGAGCACTTGGAGATCAGCAGTACAAAGATCCTGCATGCCGGCGATCCCGCCGATGCCTTGTCGCGCGGTGTCAACATTCACGTCTTCGGCCGCGCCTATACCGCCCATGTCGACTGGCATCTTGGGTTCGCGGACGCAGCGCTTCGGGCGGCGCAGGATGCGATCGATCTCGCCCATCGACTCGTCCACCCGTTTAGCTCGGCTGTGGCGCTCGCCTACGCGGCGATGCTGCACCAGTTCCGACGCGAGCCGACGGAAGTCCGCGCTCGTGCCGACGCGGCCCGCTCAATCTGCACCGAACACGGGTTCAGCTATTATCACGCCTGGGCCGCGATCATGAAGGGCTGGGCTGTCGCCGAGGAGGGCGACGTCGAGGATGGTATCGCACGCGTTCGCGTCGGCGTGCGCGATCTGCGGGCAACCGGGGCTGAGCTGCGCTTGCCGCACTATTTGGGGATCCTTGCTGACCTTTACTGCCGAGCGCAACGGTTTGAGGACGCGACCGTCACTCTCGCGGAGGCGCGGGCTGTCGCCGAGCGCAATGCGGAGCACTGGGCCGACGCCAGTCTTCACTTGGTCGAGGGCGATCTCGCTCTGGCAACCCGCGACCAAGCAGAGGCGGAACGCCGCTTCCGGCGAGCCATGGAGAGCGCGCAAGCCCAAAGTGCCCGCGCGCTTCTCCTACGAGGCAGTACAAAGTTCACGCAGCTTCTGGCGGAGGGCGATCGACAAGCGGAAGCCTACGATGAACTCGCCGAGATCTATGGCTCGTTCACCGAGGGCTTCGAAACCGTCGATTACCGTGAGGCCAAAGCGGTGCTCGATGGCATTTGACAACAACTGGAAAGGTCACGCCGCGGTTGTGCCTGCCGGAAATCGAACTCGGAAATATTGATGGTGAAGTCCGCCGAGGAATGTTGCGAAGGCTTGATTTTGCCAAAGCCCGAAGTGGGAGTAACCTCAGGCTCAACTAGCCGATCATTGTGCGGAACAGGAGGACGTCATGCAAGCTATGTCCACCGAAGCCTTCATCGGCAACATGCGCGGCGCGGTCATCAGACGAATGGATGCAGATTATGACGCTGTGCGGAGCCTCTACAACGGGATGATCGATAAGAGTCCCGTGATGATTGCGCGATGCACCGACGCCGCTGATGTTGTCACTGCGGTCAATTTTGCGAGGCAGAACGATCTTCAAGTCGCGATCCGCGGAGGCGGGCACAATGGGCCAGGCCTTAGTAGTGTCGACGACGGGCTGATGATCGACATGTCGCTGATGAAAGGTGTGCGGGTCAATCGCACCGCCTGCACCGTCCGCGTCGGTCCCGGCTGCATTCAGGGCGATGTCGACCACGCTACCCATATATACGGCCTCGCCGTGCCGGCTGGCATTGTCTCGACGACCGGTATCGCCGGCCTCACGCTTGGCGGCGGCACTGGATACCTCACCCGCAAGCATGGCCTCACCATCGACAATCTTCTCGAGGCGGATGTAGTGCTCGCCGACGGTCGCATTGTCACCGCCAACAAGTCAGAGAACGCTGACCTCTATTGGGGGCTGCGTGGCGGCGGCGGCAATTTCGGCATCGTCACGAGTTTCCTGTTCCAGGCTCATCCGGTGAACATGGTCTATGCCGGTCCAGTCTTCTGGGATCTCGAAAATGCCCGGACTGTCATGCAGAAGTACAGGGATTTCCTGCCTGGCGCTCCCGAGGAGCTCGGAGCCTTTGTCGGCTTGAAGACTGTTCCACCTGTGGACCCGTTCCCGGCAGAGCATCAGGGCAAGCGCGCCTGCGCCGTCATCGCCTGCTACACTGGTCCGACAGAAGACGGCCAGGCCGTCATGCCAAGTTGCTCGGTGAACTGCCCCAGCCGCTCTTTAACTGGATGGGCGAAATGCCCTATCCGGCCCTCCAGTCCATGTTCGATCCGTTCTTCCCGAAGGGCCTGCAATGGTACTGGCGCGGCGATTTCGTGAAAGAACTGACCGACGAAGCAATCGACGCCCATATCGCGCAGGCACAGAAACTGCCAAGCACGCTCTCGCTCATGCATCTTTATCCGATCGACGGCGCAGTCCGTCGCGTCGGCAAGAGCGACACCGCCTGGAACACGCGCAACGCGACCTGGTCGATGGTCATCGCCGGCATCGATCCCAATCCGCAAAAGGCGGGCGAAATCACCCGCTGGACCAAGGGCTATTGGGAGGCCGTGCATCCTTACTCGGCTGACGGCTGCTATGTGAATTTCATGATGGACGATGGAGACGACAGCAGACTCAAGGCCACCTACGGCGACAACTACGATCGCCTCGTCGCCTTGAAGGCCAAGTACGACCCGGCGAACTTCTTCTGCCTGAACCAGAACATCAGACCGCTGCACTCGTAGACTGCCGCACGGTTCAATCGCACCCAAAGGATCTTGTCGGCGCTTCTTTCGTTTCACGGAACGAAGGAACGCACCGGCTAGCCTAATCATCATCTCTGTCGGTCATTCACATTCGAACAGCGCCAAATCCATATCGGGTCAGGCTGCCGATCGATAACGAAATGCAAAGACCCCCAATTGCCGTAAGTCGGGCAGGTCCGTTTTGGGTCAAACTCGGAAGTCGGCGCTCGCAATCGCGATGTCCGCTTTCCCCCCGATAGCGACCAAACTGCGGACATCGCGGGAGGTCCGTTTCGTGCCATGAACGGAAGTCGAAACCGTTTGATCGACCTATGCGGCCACCCCCGGATTGAGTAAGTTTGGCGCTATACTCGAGTTATTTCAGCTTTCCCGGGCGGGAGCGCATCGAAATGGCGAAGCGTAAACAGGGGGTGCGTTCAAAGCGACGCAAGTTGCCGACGAAGCCCAAACGTGCGCCTTCGAATGTTAATCTAAAAAAGAAAATTGCAGCTCTCAGACTCGAATTGGCCGAAGCGCTGGAGCGGCAAACCGCTGCGTCAGAGGTTCTTCAGGTCATCAGCAGCACGCCCGGCGACCTGGAGCCAGTATTCAAGAGTATGCTGGAGAACGCCACGCGCATTTGCGGCGCGGATTTTGGCCAGATGAATCTTTATGAGGAGGGGAGCTACCGTCCGGTTGCGCTCTACAATTTGCCAGCCGCCTACGCCGCCTCGCTGGCGTACGCGCCGTTTCGACCGCACCCGCAAAGCGGTCTCGGCACCGTTGCCCGAACCCACCAAATGGTCCACATCGAGGATATTCGAACCCTGCCGCCGTATCTGGAGGGCAATCCTTCCGTTGTTGCACTGGCCGATCTTGCTGGGGCCCGCACATATTTCGTCGTGCCGATGCTCATGGAAAACGAGTTGATCGGCGCAATCACGATTTACCGCCAGGAGGTCAAGCCGTTTACTGCAAAGCAGACCGAACTCGTCGCTAACTTCGCCAAGCAAGCCGTCATCGCCATCGAGAACACACGATTGCTCAAGGAATTGCGCGAACGTACGGACGATTTGAGCGACTCCTTGCAGCAGCAGACCGCGACCGCTGACGTGCTCAAGATCATCAGCCGCTCAACCTTTGACCTGCAGCCGGTGCTCGACACCCTGGTTGAATCGGCGGCGCGCCTCTGCAGTGCGGATAAAGCATTTATCTTTCAGCGCTCGGGCGAGATTTATGAGCAGGCGGCAAATTACGGCTTCTCTCCAGAGTTTGAGGAGTTTGCGAGACGAAATCCGATCGCGCCACATCGTGGAACGATTACGGGGCGTGTCGCCTTGGAAGGCGAGACGGTCCATGTGGCTGATGTGTTGAGCGATCCTGAATTTACTGGCACCGAGTATCAATTGCGCGGAAACTTTCGCACCTGTCTCGGCGTGCCGCTGCTGCGAGCTAGGGAAGTGATCGGCGTGTTTTTTCTGTCGAGATCAGAAATCGAGCCCTTCACAAAAAAACAAATTGAGCTGGTCACCACATTCGCCGATCAGGCCGTGATTGCGATCGAGAACGTGCGGCTGTTCGACGAGGTGCAAGCGCGCACCGAGGAGTTGCAGGAATCCCTTCAACAGCAGACTGCGACAGCCGACGTGCTGAGGGTGATCAGCCGATCGGCGTTTGATCTGCAGACAATACTCGACACGCTTGTCGAATCTGCCGCGCGGCTGTGCGAGGCTGAAATGGCGTTTATCCACCGCCGCGAGGGGGAGCAATATCGGGCAGCGGCAACTTTCGGCTTTGCGCCCGAATTTTGGGCTTTTATGCAAAGCCATCCGATTACCCCTGGCCGCGGGTCCATTGCCGGTAGAGTTGCCTTGGAGCGGCGCGTTATCCAGATTGAAGACGTAGCGGTCGATCCAGAATACACGTTGCGGCAGGCCACTTCGCTCGCCCGACAACATACGACCCTCGGCGTCCCATTGCTGCGAGAAAAAGAGCTAATCGGCGTCATTGTACTCGCGCGCCAGCGCGTCGAAATTTTTACTGAAAAGCAAATAGCACTGGTCGCCACGTTCGCCGACCAGGCCGTGATCGCCATCGAAAACGCGCGGCTGTTCGACGAAGTGCAGGCGCGAACGCGCGATCTCACGGAATCCCTTCAGCAGCAGACCGCCACCGCTGACGTTCTGAAGGTGATCAGCCGCTCGACCTTCGATTTGCAGGCCGTGCTGCAAACGCTCGTTGAATCGGCGGCTCGGCTCTGCGACGCCGACAAGGCGACCATTACCCGGCAAAAAGACGGTGTGTTTTTTCGCGCCGAGAACTACGGATTTTCTGACGAATTCAATGATTTCGTCAAAGACGTTCCCATCCATCCGGATCGAGGTTCGGCGATAGGTCGCGCCCTTCTTGGAGGAGAGGTAGTTCATATTACCGACGTTGATGCCGATCCCGACTACACTTTCGAAGGGCGAAAATTCAGCGACTTCCGAAGCGTCCTTGGCGTTCCGATGTTGCGCGAAGGCATACCGATCGGCGTCATTGTACTGACTCGCTCCGAACCGCGGCCCTTCACGGACAAGCAGATCGAACTGGCGACCACCTTTGCTGACCAGGCCGCCATCGCCATCGAGAATGTCCGGTTGTTCGATGAGGTGCAGGCAAAGACCCGCGACCTGTCCGAGGCGTTGGTCTATCAAACCGGCAGTGGCAACATTCTGAAGGTGATCGCCTCCTCGCCGACTGACGTCGGGCCGGTTCTGAAGGCTATTGTCGATAGTGCCTGCGAGCTTTGCGAGGCCTATGATGCCGTTGTGCGCCTCAAGAACGGTGACGATCTTCAGCTTAGGGCGCATCATGGCCCCATACCGATAGATGCGGCCAACTGGCGCATAAGTCGCAACTGGACCGCGGGGCGCGCCGTTCTCGACAAGAAGCCGGTACATGTGCGCGACATGCAGTCCGCTGAAGGCGATGAGTTTCCGGAAGCCCAGAAGAGAGCGCGCGAACAGGGCCATGGGACGATTTTGAGTGTGCCGCTGCTGCGCGAGGGCGAGAGCGTCGGGGCGATCGTCCTCCGCCGCAGGGAAGTTCATCCGTTCACGGAAAAGCAAATTGCCTTGCTCCAAACCTTTGCCGATCAGGCGGTGATCGCCATCGGCAATGTCCGAATGTTCGAACAGGTACAGGAGCGGACCAGGGAATTATCGCTCTCGCTCGATAATCTACGTACCGCGCAAGATCGATTGATCCAGACGGAGAAACTCGCCTCGCTGGGACAGCTCACTGCTGGCATTGCGCACGAGATCAAGAACCCGCTCAATTTCGTCAATAATTTCTCGGCTCTGTCGATGGAACTTGTCGAGGAACTGAAGGATGTGCTCAAGCCCGCGACGCTCGACAACAAGACGCGGGCGGAAACCGGCGAGTTAACGCAGATGCTGAAAGGCAATCTCGAAAAGGTGGTCCAGCACGGCAAGCGCGCAGACGCGATCGTCAAGAACATGCTGCTGCACTCGCGCCAAGGCTCGGGCGAGCACAGACCTGTTGATATCAACGCGCTCGTCGACGAAAGCCTCAATCTCGCTTATCACGGAGCGCGGGCCGAGAAGCCGGGCTTTCACATCACCCTGAACCGGTCCTTTGATCCGAACGCCGGCGAGGCCGACGTGTTTCCCCAGGAAATCACACGGGTGTTCCTGAACCTGATTTCCAACGGCTTTTACGCGGCGACCCAGCGTAAAGGCGAGGCCAATAGCGATGGTTATGAGCCGACACTTGCTGCCGCGACCAAAAACCTCGGCGACCGCGTGGAGATCAGAATCCGTGACAGCGGCACCGGCATTCCGCCCGAGGTGAAGGAAAGGATGTTCAATCCCTTTTTTACGACGAAGCCCGCCGGCGAAGGGACGGGTCTTGGTCTCTCGTTGAGCCACGACATTGTCGTCAAGCAACATGGCGGATCGATCGATGTCGATACTCAAGCTGGCGAATTTACCGAATTCAGGGTCATACTTCCGCGCAAAGCCGCCCTCAGCAAAGCCGGGGTCAAATCATGAGCTCCCTTGTTCTCGTTGTTGACGACGAGCCCGATGTCGAGATGCTGTTTCGCCAGCAGTTCAGACGCGATCTCCGCACCGGTCGTTTTGCTATGGATTTTGCCCGGTCGGCCGACAGTGCACTTCAACACATCAATGATGCTGCCAGCGCGTCGTTGGTCCTGATTCTGTCCGACATCAAAATGCCAGGAATGAGTGGCCTTGAACTTCTACCAAAAGCAAGGACGGCACGACCAAACGTTCCTGTCATCATGATCACCGCCTACGGCGATGACCTTACCAAGCGAAAAGCCTTCGAGGGCGGCGCCGAGGCGCTCCTCACCAAGCCCATCGATTTTGTTGCGCTCCGCAGCGAAATCGACAGCCGAGTCGCATGCGCCGGCTAGGCTCGGGCCGACGTCCGTTGTGGGTCAGCAACGGACCTGACCGCCCCGAAATACGACTTCTGCTCTTCACCCGAAAGCGGACTCAAGTCGGACATCACGGCATGTCCGAGATGTGCCAATTGCCGACATGAGAGGTGGCCGGAAAAGCTTTGGCGATGCTTGCCCGCCGCGCGAGCCAAGCGCTGGGAGGCGGCGGACAACAGCTTCCCGCACCTTGCCTTGAGTTCGCCAGAATCAGCTGTCGCGCAGTCCCGCCCGCTTGAGAGCGTCGATATAGCGTTCGAGATCCTCGGGCCGCTTCAACGGCACTTGCGCCTTTATCGACGTGACAGTCGCATCCGGGGCGAGCCGGAGAAATTCGGCGAACGCTGCCTTCGCCTCGTCGATGCGACCGAGCTGGCTGAGACAGGCGGCACGGACCCGATGGGCGCCTGGAAGGCCCGAATTCTCGCGCAGCGACGTGTCCGCGCTCGCGAGCCCTTCTTGGTAGCGGCCAGCGACGAAGAGCGCGAAGCCCATGAGATGGTGATACATAAAGTTGTTTTGGGCGCGCGGGCTCAAGCGTAACGCCTCGCTGAGGGGCGCCACGGCTTCGTCACCACGTCCCGATGATGCTAGTGCCAGCCCCAGATTGGCATGTGCCCAGGTCAAATTTGGATTGAGATCGATGGCGACCTTCAGACGGGCGATCGCGTCGTCTGTGCGACGCATCAGCACTTCGCAGCACCCCAAGGCACTTTGCGACGCGGCGTCGCGCGAATCGAGTGCAACTGCCTTCGTCGCCGCTTGATAGGCGGCCAGCACCGACTGCAGCGCCGAGGTGCTCCAGCCATACGTGACCTCGTGAATGTGGGTGAAGGCGTCGATATTGAATCCCAGTGACGCGCCGGGATCGAGGGCCGTCGCTTGCGCCGCGAGGCGATGGGCTTCGACAAGGTCCTCGCGGGTGAGGCGCTCCAGATGCCATTGCGCGCGCATGGCGCATTCCCATGCTCCCAGCGTTCGCGGCTCCTTGCGTCGCACCCGCCGCATCTCGGCCTCGAGCATTTCCGGCGCAACGGTCGCGACAATGCTGCGCGTGATCTCGTCCTGAACAGCAAAGATGTCCGTGAGCTCGCGGTCGTAGCGGCCGGCCCTGATATGAGCGCGACGCTCCGCCTCGGTGAGCTGACCTGTGATGCGGACGCGTTCGCCCGCCCGGCGCACGCTGCCTTCAAGGACATAGCGCACCCCGAGCTCGCGGCCGATCCGCCTCACATCGACCGCCTGTCCCTTGTAGGTGTAGCTCGAGTTGCGGGCGATGACGAAGATGCCGTGGTTCTGCGAGAGGCCCGTGATGATGTCCTCGGTGATTCCGTCCGAGAAGTACTCCTGCTCGGGATCGCCACTCATGTTCTGAAATGCCAATACCGCGATGGAGGGCCTGTCTGGCACAGGAAGCGGCCTAGCGGTCTCGCTGGGCAAACTGGGGCTGGTCGCAGCCGAGGACCCCGCCAGACGCGCCGAATAGAGCCGCACCGGCCGGTCGATATTCTTCAGAGCCCTCTCGCCGAGTTCATCAAACGCGAAGCTAGTCTTGCCTCTGACTTGCTCGAAGGCAGTTCCTGACAAATAAATCCCACCCGGCTCGCACTCGTTCTCGACGCGCGCTGCGACATTGACGCCGTCGCCAAAGATATCATCATCGTCGACGATGATGTCACCAACGTTTATTCCGACGCGAAGCAGCATGGGCGGTCCAGCCGCACTGGCCACTCGCTCTGCCATCTTCTCCTGAACCTTAACCGCGCAGGTTACCGCCTCGACAGCACTTGCAAATTCGACCAGCATGCCATCGCCGGTGGTTTTGACGATGCGACCGTGATGAGCGGCGATCGCAGGATCAACGATCTCGCGCCGGTACGCTTTCAAAGCTGCGAGCGTGCCGATCTCATCATTGCCCATCAGGCGCGAGTAGCCCGCAACATCGGCTGCGAGGATAGCAGCAAGCCGGCGTTCGACCCGCGCCTCGGCCATGTAGTGTGCTCCGATCCGGGTAGTTGTGGCGCAAGTCTAACGGATGGAACCGGGGAGTGTCCATCAGGTTCGAAATGTCCGCTGGGGGTCATGTGTGGACGGCTCCGGGTTGGCAAGGACTTTCTTCACGTTTCGCAGCATTGGTCGGTGCAGCCATGTGTCCGGCCTTTTGACGCGGTTCATGTGACCGCTGGCCATAATGCCCTCCGCGGATCAGGTCCCGATCAAACTCCCGCATTTGACAATGCGTCGACCCAAGTGGGTTGTCCTGATCGCCGGATCGACCGGCTCTGCTTTACGTGCTGTTCGCCCTTCCCAACCTTCACATCACGCCGGTTGTCCAGCGCGATCTCGTTTATCGCGCAAGCGCGACGGGTTCCTTGTATCGCTCGCCCTTGACCATCATGGCCCAGACCATTCGCGCGATCTTGTTGGCGAGCGCTATTGCGGCAACCTTGGTCGGCCGCCTCGCCAGCAAGGCCGTGAGCCAGGGCCGATGTTTGATGCCATGGATCTTGGCGTAACGGATGACAGAAAGCGCGCCGGCCACGAATAGGCCGCGCAGATAGCGGTCACCTTGCTTGCTGATATTGCCGAGCCTGTTCTTGCCTCCGCTCGAGTGCTGCTTCGGCACGATACCGATCCAGGCCGAGAAGTTGCGCCCTGATCGGAAGGACTTTGGATCAGCAACGGTAGCGACCACCGCTGTGGCCAGCACCGGACCGATGCCGGGAGCTTCATCGAGCCTCATGCTCATCTCGTTGGATCGGTGCCAGACCC
>Ga0207051_1003_pt1 | contig 56102 bp, 51 predicted proteins | sample Alteio_BWMinCont_61_FD_153292 | JGI IMG/M metagenome (GOLD analysis project Ga0207051, IMG submission 153292) | Enriched cells from forest soil in Barre Woods Harvard Forest LTER site, Petersham, Massachusetts, United States -... | ecosystem: Environmental > Terrestrial > Soil > Temperate forest >...
AAGCGCTCGAAATTCCGAGACTTGGCGACGTGACTTTGTGACGTCATTGTGCGGCGAAGGGATCGTAATCGACCAGATGCTGGCGTCACTGCCGAGCACGCGATGAATGCGTTCGACAGAAACGGTCGCGCTCAGTTCAAGAACCAACACCGGCGGACCTCCAAGGTTCGGGGGACGCCGTAACTCAAACGCCTGCGTCGGGCTTTCTGGAGGCCATTCCCAAGTGGGTGGCTCGCGATGTCGCTGATAGACATCACTAGGAACGATGTCGCCCAGGAAAGTGCCGAGCAAAATCAAAAGCGGCTGCGGAGCAATCGCAAAGACCGAAAGATGGCGAATCACCCCTTCCGCTAGGGGAGCACGAATGTGCCGGTCGAATTTGCGATAAAGATCCGCGGCTTCGTTCGCCCAGAAAGCAGCATCCCGGTCAGAGAACGAGCTGTTGTGAACGCTGAGTTCGATTGCCCGGTCGCTTGCCGGGTAGCGAACCGGAAAAAGCGCGGGAGCCGTTTCGGAATAGTTCAACGGCGAGCTGTGCTCACCGATATTCGCGCCGTAGAGCAAGACGTGACTTGTTTTCTCCGGCGAAATCCCTGTGACCCGTTCGATCCTTTGTTCGTGTGCCGCCTTCATCTGTTGAAGAAGTCGTACGCTGTAGCGCCCGCCGTCCCACCTCTGGTCGATCTTTCTGTGGCAACCATGACAGACCAGCATTAGATTCGCGAGATTATGCAAGTCGTCTGGAGCAAGGCCCAGGTTTCCCCGGGATCCCCTGCTTCGAAACGAATAAATGTGCGCCTTCTGGGCAATGTTGACTTGTTCTTGCGTAACACGAGACTTCCACAAGCTCTGGTTGCAACCTGCAAACTGACAACGGCCAGCGGCTCTGCCCCACAGCATGCATTGGACCGGCACCGGAATCGGGCGTGTCACTTCCTCAAGTGATGTCTCCGCTTGCCTAACCGCAGGGCGGCCAGACTTGCGGAGCCTCCGAATTCTAGGAGAACTGGTTGTCATCTTTCGCGCTCCGGGGAGACGTGGGCGCTGAGTTGATGGGCTGGGTTGTGATAGAGAGAGATGGCGGAAAACCCAGTCATGATAAGAATCGCCAGCGGTTTGTGTATCTGCATTGCGTTATAATGATACTGTATAGCGAATATTGTCAGTCGCGTCAAGCCTTTTTTTCCTCGCGAAATCGGCGATAATTCGCTGTACAATCTACTTTCTTTAGCCCGGGGAGGTGGAATGCCCACCATAGGTGAGCGAATTCGCGATATCCGCGAACAAAAGCGTTTGACTCAGGATCGTTTGGCGGAAATTAGCGGAATCAGCAAAGGGTTCCTGAGCGACCTGGAAAACGACAAGAGAAACGTGAGTTCCGAATATATTCTGCGAATTGCCAATGCTTTGGGCGCGTCCGTTGACTACCTATTGACAGGGGAAACTCGCAGCAATTTGAGAGCGGAGTCGGTGGTGATTCCACCGGAGCTTTCTCAGGCTGCGGAGCAGCTCGACCTAACATATTCTCAGACGATAGCATTGCTAGATGCTCACCGATCTGTAGTAGCGCGACGGAGCAATCAGGACACAAAGCGCTTCACTGTCGATGATTGGATATCGTTCCACAATAAGGTGAAAGAGGTGTTCGGCTGATGGCAGGGAGGCTAAATCAGAGCTTGATGATACGGACGCTGGCTGCCGACCTGGGATTGAAGGCGGGTTCTGACCCGGTAAACGCCATCTCCGGTTATTGTCATAAGAAAGTGAGACGGTTTCTATCAGATTTTCCAGCCTGTTCGACCCCGAAGGACCTTCTGGATTGCGTAGCGAACAAGTCGGGAACCGAATTTCGAGAGGTTCACTGCAATGCCGATCTTGCCCGGGCACGGTCAGAGTTTCTCGACAAAAAAGAAGCCGGATTCGTGCGAATTCATGAGGAATTGAATGGAGAGGTGCTGGGAATCACGCTTAAGCGTTTGAATGCCCAACCATGGGAGCTACCCTACATCTCGATTATTGATTGCAGGGGCGAGAACCGGATTCGAGCCTACTACACGAAATGGCATGAACTCGTTCATCTTTTGGTCCTGACCGATCAGACAAGACTTGTCTTCCGAAGAACCCACGTGGATGGTCAAGCCAAATCACCGGAAGAATCTCTCGTGGATGTCATCGCGGGTTCGTTCGCATTCTATCCCGCAATAGTTCGCGAACACGCTGCGGGTGACATTTCATTTGAAAAGATTGAGGCGGTCCGAGCGAATGTATTTCCGGAAGCGAGTCAACAGTCGGCGCTTCTTGGTATTTTTAAATCGTGGCCGTCTGCGTGCATTCTCGTGGAAGCGCGACTGGCGCACAAAGCAGGAGAAGGTCCTGGATCACAACACAGCTTTTCCTTCAAGAAATATCCGGCGCCTGAATTGCGAGCTGTGCACGCCAATGTAAACGATGAAGCTAATAAAATGGGGATTAAGGTCATTCCACGCTTTCGCGTCCCTAAAGAATCCGTTATCTATCGAGTCCTTAACGAAGCTATACCCTATGCCGAAAGCAGTGAAGAGCTGGCCTCTTGGAGGAGCTCAGCCGGGGAGCGATGGGTGGGCGGAACAGTCTTGGTGAAGGCCCAACTTCGGGGCGACGGAGTGCAGGCTCTCCTTATACCTATCAACGTTCGGAAACAATAGACGTAGGTGCGTTGCTCGACCCGCCAAAAGTTGGCCAGCCCCATACAATAAGGCTGCATAAAGTACTCGGTATAAGCAGCCAAAATTAAGGCTTTACAGCCTTTGTTAAATATGGTATATATATCACCTATATGAAAACGCCCTGCAATACGCAGCAGGCCGCCAAGGCAGCAGGAATTGCGGTTATGACCCTGCATCGCTGGGTTGTAGCTGGCAAGGTAAAGGCCCCCAAGCTGCGCATACGCAACGGCAGGGCGGTACGGCTGTGGAGCAAGGCAGATTTGACCAGGCTCCGCAGGCTTAAGCAGGAAATCTATTGCAAGGGCAGGGGGCGGAAGAAGGGCTACAAACGAAAGTAAAGAACGGGACGCGCCGGTGTTGAAGCACCAACGCGCCCCTAACCAAAGTCGCTCACAGGAGGAGCAACCATGGCTGCAAAGGAAAGTACCACCGCAGTTGTAGTGCCTCAAGTTGTCAACGGACCCGATTTGGATCGGCGAGCCGTTCTCTACAGCAGAGTCAGCACGCTCAACGGCCAAGACCCCGAAATGCAGTCCAGAGAGATTCGGGAATACTGCCAACGTCGTGGGTGGCCGCTTGTCGACGAATACGTTGACCGTGGCATATCCGGAGCCAAGGAACGTCGTCCACAACTGGACCGCCTGATTGCCGACGCGCACAAGCGGAAATTCGAGGTAGTCGTTGTCTGGAAGTTCGACCGTTTTGCACGCTCCGTGTCCCACCTGCTCCGTGCACTGGAAACGTTCCGTGCTCTCGGCATCGAATTTGTCTCCCTCTCCGAACAAGTCGATACGTCCACGCCCACTGGGAAAATGATTTTCACGGTGCTTGGCGCAGTGGCCGAGTTGGAACGCAGCTTAATTGCCGAGAGGGTAAGGGCAGGCCTACGCCACGCCCGTGCTAAGGGTAAACGGCTGGGCAGGCCCACCAAATACGTAGACCCCGCCCAAGTGGCCGCACTGCGTACCAGGGGCGTTACCTGGCACCGCATAGGCAAACAGCTAGGGGTTAGCCCTGCAAAGGCGTATTTGGCCTGCAAAGCGTCCTTACAAAACCCCAGAAAATCTGACGGCGTAAGTGGCCTATTTTGAACGTCAAGGTGAAGGCCACATGATCGTTAGCAATCATGTGTTTTGCAAACGGGTTAGGTGCGGGCCGGCGGCAAGGCAGGTACCGGCATGAGGGCGTTTTGGGTATCGGAGCGGCTGGTCTTTGGCAGTGCCATTTGCAGCTGGCAGGACGTGCGGCGACTGCACGAGATGGGCCTGACGCACGTGATCAACCTACGGTCTTCCAGGCGCTACCGGAACAAGCTCCGAAGCTTTCATCGCCTCTGGCTTCCGTTCCCTGATGACAAGGAAGCGCGTCCAATCTGGTTCTATCGAGACGCCCTTCGGTTCTATGAACGTGCCATTGAAACGGACAGCTCCAAAGTCCATGTGATGTGTCACCGCGGAATTTGTCGGAGCGCATCTCTCGCCTATTTTCTCTTACGAGCTTCAGGATTCACCAGGACACGGGCCACAAACGCCATACTCCACGTCAGACCAAGCGCCATCATATGCCGGGCCTATCGGGAATCCGGAGAGGAATTTCTGGCACGCAAGAAACCATCCACAGGTAAGCACAGAAAGTGAGAGACCACGTGAAGCGTCAGCGGACTATCGTGTATTGGGAATTTAGCATCGACATCCTGGGGCCTTGGCACGAGAAGCTAGCGGAACGGCGGAAGGCCCGCAAGGTGTTGTCGAGGAAGCGTCTGAGACAAATCGAAAGGGCAGCTCTACTGGCTGCACAAGCCAAACTGCCGCCCGGTTTCAGCACGCTGCTTTCCTAAATCCTCCACGCGTGAACCGAGGCGATGTCGGTAGGAAAAAGACTCTTCCAAGGAAGCCAAGGTAGCTCCACCGTTTTTCTCCGCGAATCCGTGAGGGCTCCCCCTGTGTCCAACCGTCTGTTGCCATTCGCAAGTGTTTCCGGAACCAGGAATCAGTGCCCAGGAGGGCGTCCCCGAGAACGGTATGATCCATCCCCAAAAGCGGCGATGTCCTAATCTGGAATTTTATTGATGGTGAGCTTGCGCTGGTGGCCACGCAAGCGGTGCGAGCCGTTTCACCTTTCGGCTTGGACATTCACGACGAAGGTGATCCCAGTTTCACCGGCACTACCAGTGATTTGCCAGCATCCTTCGCTCGGGAAGACAAGGTCATTGACCAGAAGTCCTGTGTCTCGCCCGACAACGATCTCTTCCAATGGCCCAGTCCGGAAATCTCCGGGGCCGTCCAATCTTCGCCCGCTTATGGAGAGACGACCATGGACGGTCCGGTACCATATCCACTTTTCCCCAAGCTTGCCCTGCTCGTCAGGAACCACGTGCAACTTTCCGTCCACGGGCAGAGTCGTCCACAACCTACCGTTTCCGTATGAATAGGCGGTGGCGGCTTTTTTCCAAGCAGTGCTTCCACTGCCGCCCCAGGTCTTGTCTGGAGGTTGGCTGCCGTTGGGGACGGTCACGTTGCAAGATGGCGGCACGGAGTTGCTAAGACTCCGGTGTTCCGCTGACTGTGGCGATGCCGCGCACAATGTCGAAATCACCAAAACCAGCGCAAAGAAGAAAGACGAGAGGCCCGTACGCAGATTCATCGTAAAGCCCTCCTAAGGTTAGTAAGTGGCTTATACCCGCCAATAGCGGCCTGTCAAACGGAACTTCGGGTCGGACAACGGCACGCCTGGCCTGGCTTTGTTAGGTTCCCGCAAGGTTCGATTACCAAAAAGGCGTGCCGATTGGTTCATCCGCGCGTATAAAGTATAAAGGGGTTACGGGCCTTGATTCGAGGAAGAGCAGGAGAATTCTGATGAAGAAAATATTTCTGATATCGCTTTTGGTGGCACTCATTTGCCTGAGCACCCCACGCCAGACGAATGCGCAACCAAAGCCGGAGGCTGCGACGGCAGTCAAATCGATGACAATGGTAGGAACGGTGAGTTCAGGTGGAAAAAGTTTTGTCAGCGACAAGGACAGGAAGAGTTGGGGTGTAACGAACCCCGGTGCTCTCAAAGGTCATACTGGTCTCCATGTGAGCATCACTGCTCAGGTTGATGCTGGCGGGAACAAGGTCACAGTGCAATCGGTCAAGATTGTGACACTGACGACAGAGATACCTAACGACGACCGAGTCAGACAATGACCTGACCGGGGTTTCTGGGTCTAGCGGGAGTGAGAGAGAATCACTCTTAAGGAGAGCTGGACATGTCTACTAAATCGGAAATTCGGGATCACCACTTTCTGAGGTGGCCAATGAAGTTGCCCCGGCCCTTCGTTCTGCAAGCTCTGCTACTAGTTTTTTGTATCGCCGTGATGGTTGCGTATTCCTCGAGGCTACAGGCGCAATCGGCGGGCGGAACGCCTTCTCAGCCCACTGTTCCGCAGTGGCAGATAGACGCCGGAGGCAAGATGGAGTTCGACGTTGCCTCGGTCAAACAGAATAAATCCACGGAAAGGCCATACTACAACTATAGCCTTGGACCTGGCGACGGTCGTTCAACGAGCGGCGGCCTGTTCCGCGTTATCAACTATTCTCTTCTGCCGCTAATCGGATTTGCATATCAGCTTACAGGCAGCGAGATGCGAGGGTTGCCATCCGAACTGCCCAAATGGGCAACGACCGAAACCTTCGATATTGACGCGCGAGCAAACGAAAAACCGACAAGGGACCAAATGCGATTGATGGTGCAATCGTTGCTTGAAGACCGCTTCAAACTATCCGCCCATTACGAGACGCGAAACGTTCCGGTATTCGCGCTTGTCTCAATAAAGTCGGGGAGATTAGGGCCGCATCTCCAGCGACATTCTGACGCGTCTATTTGCGTGGCCGCGCCCGTGTTGGACCCCGGACAGGTGCCACCAGCGGCTACGGTCCCCGGTGGTTTCCCTGCTGTCTGTGGCGAGCTTCAGCAGTTGCCAGCAGAACCGGGGCCGCGCCGCTACCGTTTTGGCGCACGCGATGTGACCAGCGCCGTCATAACTAACTGCCTGAACGCAATTGGTGACGTGGACCGCCCTATATTGGACAGGACCGGCATTGCTGGAACGTTCGATTTCACCATTGAGTTTGTGCTTCAACTCACTCCATCGACCCAAAGCCCAAACGCCCAACCAGAAGAATTAGGACCGACTTTTCTGGAAGCTCTGCAAGAGCAACTCGGGCTCAAACTGGAATCAACAAAGGGCCCGGTCAACGTCTTCGTCATTGACCATGTGGAGGAGCCTTCGCCGAACTGACGGTAATACTTCCCGGCGTACATTTCCAAAACCGTGCTTCTGGGTTCACCTATAAGCGACCGGCTTTCGATGTTGTGTCGATCAAGTCGAACAGATCTGATTTGGGCACCGGGATTGCCGAGTTTGAACTCGCGCCCGGCCGTTCGGTGGTAGAATCCCCCAAACAAGCGGTCATCCTTGTCGTGTGAAGCAAAGTAGGCTGGTTACCGGCCCCGTTGTTGCCTCAACGTTTTTCCCGGGAGGTCTCGCCCATGCAAACCATAGTCAGGAACATGAAAAAGTGGATGTTGCTGTGGACTATCGTTCTAATGCCGTTTTCGGTAGGCGCGCTGCGCGCCCAAAATATCACTGGCACATGGCAGGGCACACTGAAGCCCCCCGGGGCCAATAGAGACCTGCGAATAGTAATCAAGATCTCGAGATCGGACGCTGATGAAAGCCTGAAGGCGGTTATGTATAGCATCGACCAAGGAGCGCAGCCCATATCCGCCGGAACGATCAGTCTACAGGGTTCGACCCTCAAAATGACGGTCCCTAGCATAGGTGGCACGTATGAGGGGACGCTGAACTCGGACAAGACCTCGATCGCCGGAACCTGGACCCAGGGCCCCTCACCTCTGCCCTTGAACCTGGCGCGTGCTACCGACGAGACGGCATGGGCGATTCCTGATCCTCCGCCCCCGCCCAAGATGATGGATCCGAACGCGAAGCCTGAGTTCGAGGTCGCTTCCATCAAGCCATCGGATCCGAACCAGACCACCTGGGGAATAAATGTAAACTCAAGCGGCACGCTGCTGACTCGAGGCACGACTCTCAACGACCTGCTCAAGTTCGCTTACGATATACATCCGAAGCAGGTCGTCGGCGCGCCCGCATGGGCCGACTCCGAAAAGTTCGACATCCAAGCCAAGCCGGACACGCCCGGAATGCCGGGCATGAACCAGATGAAAGCCATGCTTCAGAAGTTGCTCGCGGACCGCTTCTCGCTCGCATCCCACAAGGACAGCAGAGAGTTGGCGGCATACGCAATTACCGTCGCAAAGAGCGGTGCGAAGATCCAGAAAGAGGTAAACGCCACGGTTCCGCTCCCTGGATTTGGCGGACGACCGCAATTTGGCTTCAACGTACGCAACGCCACGCTCGCGGAATTTGCGAGTGTCATGCAGGCCCAGTTCATGGATCTCCCGGTGGTCGACCAGACGGGACTGGGCGATACGCGCTACACGTTTGTGGTTAAGTTCACGCCCGATCCCGGAATGCGGCCTTTCGGCGGCGCTCCCTCTCCGCCTGCGGCTACCACCGATCCCGACGCGCCACCCGACCTGTTCAGCGCCATGGAACAGCAACTGGGATTGCGGATGCAAAAAACCAAGGCGACGGTTGAAGTGATGATCATCGACAAAGTCGAGAAGCCGTCTCCCAATTGAAGGTGTAGTAGCCTACCGAGATCTTCAAGCATCTATCAAGGCAAGGTTCTGGCAGAGCCCGAGCCCATCCCTTCTCGGAATGCCGCCAGTCTCGGATCAGCCGCACCGCTTTTTCTAGGGATCGATGAGGACACCCGGTTTCCTGGGCCTTTGCGCGTGTTTTTTCGGCCCTCGGTTTTTCCACCAAATCCGGTCCCTAAGACGGTCCAAATCCGGAAAATTGCCCCTTTTCAGCTGGCGAACCCAAAACTGTTCTAACCCCTGTTTTTGGACATCCAAAAGTGACGTAAATTACGGTCTCTATAGGACACCACTTTTGTTAAATGGGCCGTGGGGCGTGCGCTAAGCAGCCCCAATCTCCGTTTCTCCCATGATTTACTGCACAGAGTGGAGATTTTCCGAAAATTTCGTCCAAATTTGGATGGCTCATATTGTCCCCTAGGAGGCCGGACAAAACTGACGATTTTTCCGGATGTCTGCGGAAGAAATAGACGAGCCTGGTTAGAACCCGTCTTTTGACGTTTCCCGGGGCCATTTCATTTCTCGCTTCCCACGGAGGTTTTGGGGGGCGATTTACTCTTTCCTGCGGAGAACTCTCCCCGCTTCTTTCTTCAGCCAGAGGAGCGGCTCTCCGTTGGGGCTGCTCTTCGCGAATGCGTTGTGCCGAGGGCAGGACAGGCGTACGATGCACAAGCTAGAGGTCTAAATCGGATTCCGGCGAAGGTGTTTGGAGTGGAGTTGGTCACGAGAAGGATCTCGCGGACCTGGCATCTCCGGCACTTCGGACCACGCCAGTTAGAGAAGGCAGACTGAAAGTGAGGGCGCTATGAAACGCGAGCGAGGTTGGGCGCTTCTGTTTCTTGGGGTATTATTTGTTTCCGCGGTTCTTGGAGGGCTGTATGGCCCGTCGGTCCGCGCGACTCCCGCCAACACGGCCGATCTAGAGAATTCCATCCGGAGTCTTACCCGAGTCCTTTCGATAGTTCAGCAAAACTACGCCGTTCCAGTAGATACCGATCACGCCCTCTACGACGGGGCTATCCCCGGGATGTTGCGTGTTCTTGACCCTCACTCTACATTCTTCGATCCGCGCCAATATGCGGCGCTGCGTGAAGACCAGCGCGGCAAATATTACGGCGTAGGAATGACCGTTGCGCCACAGGACAACCACACGGTGGTGCAGGCACCGATGCCTGATTCTCCCGCATCGAAGGCAGGTATCCGCCCTGGTGACGTGATCCACAATGTGGATGGCAAGCCTACGGACGGCCTGACCACATCTGAAGTTTCCGACCTTCTCAGAGGGCCAAAAGGAACGACGGTGCACGTCAGTGTGATCCGCGAAGGCGACGTGGAACCGCTCGTCTTCAGCATTACTCGCGATGAGATTCCGAAGCACGCGGTAGACGTGGCGTTTCTCGTCCGTCCCGGCGTTGGGTATGTGCATCTGTCCGGGTTCGAAAGTTCAGAAACAGGTGCGGAGGTCGAGGCTGCCCTCAGGCAACTAGATGTGGCCAATCTCGAAGGATTGGTCTTCGATCTGCGCGGCAATCCAGGTGGCCTAGTGGACCAAGCGATCTCTGTGGCCGATATGTTCCTGGATAAGAATCAGCTCATCGTGTCGCATCACGGTCGTGCTTCGCAGGAGCGGCGCTACTACGCCGTGCGGGGGAATCGGGGTATTCGTACGCCACTCGTGATGCTGGTCAACGGCGACTCCGCATCCGCGTCGGAGATCGTAACGGGCGCTATCCAGGATCACGACCGCGGCTTGGTGGTCGGCGAGCAAACCTTCGGCAAGGGTTTGGTGCAGACCGTGTCATCGCTCAGCGAGAATACAGGACTGGCTCTCACCATCGCTCGTTACTACACGCCAAGCGGGCGGCTCATCCAGCGCGATTACAAGGATGTGTCGCTTTACGACTACAAGTATAACCACAAGAATCCGCAGCCAACTGAGGTCAAGCTCACCGACGGCGGTCGGCAGGTATTCGGCGGTGGCGGAATCACCCCGGACACAATGGCCATGCCAGCCACACTCAACACCTTCCAGCAAGCGGTGCTGAGACACAATCTCTTCTTCCCGTTTCGTGGCGGCGTAGGCAGTTTTACGACCTACTTTCTGGGCACCAAGCCCACAATCACCAAGGATTTCATGGCGGACGATCGGGTCGTAACGATGTTCCGCGACCGTCTCGATCAGGAAGGGATCACCTATACCGAAGCGGACATCGTGGCAAATCTGGACTGGATCAAGCGGGAAATCAAGAAAGAAGTCTTTATCACGACCTTCGGATTGCCAGCAGGTTATGAGATTGAAGTCGAAAACGATCCGCAGGTCATCACGTCAATCGAGTCACTTCCGAAGGCCCGCACTCTCTACGAGAACGTACGGGCCATAATGGCGCAACGGGCCGGCGGATAAGCTGCGCAACCGTAGAAGCGGCGAACCACGGCATCGCAGATAGGGCGTAAACGGACACCTGCACGCCTTGAGCAGTGCGTTCTGCGAGCATCCGCAAGGGTTCGCCACAAGGACCTTCAATCTTCATGGCATTGAAGGGATCAAGAAGATCTCACTGAACCAGCAGGATCAGACTCCTCGAAACAACTCCAAAACTGACAATTTGAGCGCCGTGGCAATCTTCTCGATGTTGATCAGCGCGACGTTGCGTTCGCCTCGCTCGATCCCACCGATGTAGGTTCTGTCCATCTGGCACATGTCCGCGAATGCTTCTTGGGACACGCCTAGTTTTTGGCGCCGAAGACGCAAGGCCCTGCCAAACCGAATGCGAATATCCTGAGGCATTTATGTTTAGGCGTCATCTTGGAATCCTGGCGTTTATGTGTCCACGGACTATGAGTATCGTTAATGCCGGTGGGGATTTTCGGCCGTGGCGTTCAGTGGACGGAGGCTGTAGTGGCATTGCTCAAGCAGTTCGGGGAAGTGTGGGCTCGGAACGTCAACAACATCGAGGACGTCCCCGGAAGCAGTGACGGAGGGCAGGGGGTTTACATCCTGTACGACGGTTCAACGCCGGTCTATGTGGGCAAGGGAAATATCCGACAGCGACTCCGGGCGGCAGACAGGAGCAGACGACGTGGCAATTCCTGGAACCACTTCAGCTGGTACGTTATCAGGGAAAAGAGCCTGATTCACGATGTGGAAGTGCTCCTGATCCGAATCCTGCCTCTCTATCTCCGATACCTCACCCGGCAGACGGGTCACTTCCTCGGTGTCAGTTCCACAGATCAGAAGAACAGAATGCCGAGGCAAATTGCTCCTCCGAAGTTCATGAGGTCGAGCAAAGTGAACCAGACCGGACGAGAGGAATAGGAGAAAGTCCGATGAGGACCGCCATCATATCGTTTCTGGTTCTTGTAGTTCCGCCTGTGTTCGGGCAATCCGTAGCTGATGCCGCTAGGGCAAACAGACCTAAGGACGCCAAGATAACGACTCAGAGGGTCTTCACAGACGACGATGTTCAGCATAGCAGTCAGCCAATTCCAGCTCCAGACCCGCTCCGCTCTGCTACTGAAAATGCAAATAGGGCGATACAGGATGCACAGGGCTTAACAGCGCGGGAGATGGCGGACAACATTGTTCACAACATCCAGTTTCCAGGGAGGCCGGACTGGGAAACGAAGCTTTACGATCAGGAACAGAAAGTCATAGCAGCGGGCCAAAAGGTTCTGGATGTTGCAAAGAGCCATCACTCCGATGATGCGCTCAGGAACGCCAAGGCTGAATTTGATGTAGAAGTGTGGAAACGAGACAGCATGAGGAACGATGGAATTGCCCGAGCGGCAAAGTGGGAACGAAAATGAACTGCCCAGACTGTAGCCCGCCGGCCGACACTTCAAACAGACTTGTCACGACGAATGCCTGAGAAGTAGGAGTCTCGGGGGATGTAGCCACTTGCTATCATTCGCGCCGTTTTTTGGTTGGATCAATGAGGGCACCCCGCCGTTATGGGCGTCTTTGCTATTTGCGAACTTTTTCCAAACTCGAATCTAGGGCCGTGGAAGGTCTCTATGAACGAGCCAAGTCCCGAGAAGTCTCTGGTCGCTGACCTTCGGTCCGGGCTATATCTGCGATGAAGCGTCCCAGTGCCTCTGGATCGCGAAATATCTGGAGGGTCGCATTAGCCGCATTTTTTGCGATTGCCTGCATGAGAAACGGACGGCTTTTACGGCGATAAGCCAATACCCAAAGCCAGAAATCCACACGCTCGCGGGAGCGTCTGATTGACCGCCATGCGCAGCGAACAAAGCCGAAGTCCAAGAAAATGATTGCGTCCGCCGCACGAAGCCGAACCTCCACAGCGTCGTATGCGCCCAAGTCACCATCCATGATCCATTTGTCACCAGCTACAAGCTCTTCCTGGATGACCACCCATTGATCGCGAGGTGTTGCGACAAGCCCTGGTTTCCAAAAGAGCTTGTCCAGCTCGATCACTGGAAGGCCAGTGATTTCGCCCAAGCGTCTCGCGAGGGTCGATTTGCCAGACGCTCCGCGGCCTATGATCACCACACGTTTCATAGTCCACAGTGTACGCCGATTGGGACGTGCGACTGGCCCCGTGCGTTCGAGCCATTCCGATAATCCTCGTTTCACGGGACTTGACGGTCGGAAGCCAGCGATCTCGCCGGGACCTGCCTACTGGCAAATTCGTTGTGCCGAGCGACAAGAATGTGATCTTCGGGATTGGCTCGCTGCCCGCTAATTTTCGGTGGGTACTTGTTCCGCGTGGTCGATCACCAGAATTTCTACTGGCGCCTTTTGTGATTTGAGTCTGAGTCCAAGCTGCTCCTGCAGTGTCGAGAAAATAGCGTCGCTATTCACGAGGGCGTTCTTCAGTTCTGCGGGGTTTAGTCCCTGTGGAACGTTGTCTAGATTTGCGTTGAATGAATAGCCGCCCTTCAAACCGGTACGGTCGAGAACCGGTCGCCCCACGGCGCTCCTCAGGGAGAGAGAGTATGCCAAGGATGCCATGGAGTAGTTCATGTAAGAGGCCCCACCCGTGCCGTCCGGACTGACGCTCTCAGTGCCTCCGTCCCCGACCTTGAACTTGGGACCGTTCTTCGCGACAACTAGCGCAAACACTGGAAGCTCTCGGGTTACGCGGTGAAATGCCAGATGGAATCTGTCGGTCAGCAGCGGGCCTAGCATCCGCTGGAGTTGCTCGGCAGCAACCGGGCCTCCCGCCTTTGCGACCACATCGTATCTGTAAGAACTGCTCCAGTTCACTATCCAATCGGGTCCGGAGAGTTGATAGTGTTTGACGCCGTATGCCATCTCAATGAATTCACCTAACGTAATGTTCAAGTAGGTGATTGTTCCAGGTTCGATGCGTCGGGTTGTTCCATTTGTAGACCGGTTCGGCTTAACTGACGCCACCTCGAATGTCGAGGAGATGGTTTCGGCCTGCGATTGAGCGCGGCTTGAGAGAGCATACAAGACACCAATCGCAATGAGTCCGGCAACGGCAGCGATCTCCACAGTTGCCGGCAGGAGTTTGCGCCCGAAATTCAGACTGTCCATACGATCATTACTATCACATTCGTGGATTTTCCTGAGCAAATACACCTCCGGCAACGGGGAACAATCAACAACGTGCTGAATAGAGGCTATTGTCGCCCAGGTCCCGGGATTCACCTTATCGTAGTGTGGGAAACCGCTATTCCAGTCTCCGAGAATCCCGTTTATCAGGCCGAATCCGCCTACAGATGTTACGCTTGGACCACCAAATGAGGAACTTGGCCACATTTTCAGCGGCGTTAATCGTCCTTGCGTGTTTGTTGCTAACGGGTTGCCAGCCGCCACCATTGTTTTCATATCCTTGGCTCTGGGATTACACGAAGACGAGGCCCATGGAAGCTGATGTCCTTGGGATTTACGAAGTTTCTAACGTGAGGCTACCGACTACCCTGGCGGTCTCCGTGCGTGAAAAGCATGCTGTCATAGCCCTACTGAGTGACCACACTGCAAGATTTATAAGTTTCCCTGTCTTCGACGCATTCGGTGAAAAGCTTGCGTGCGCATTAGATGGGTCCGCAAGCTGGGAACTGTTTGACCAAACTACTAACCTTGGCGGTTGGTCGGTGATGTTTGAAAACTACAATCCCACGACAAAGCAGCGGGCAAAGGAATGCCAACTTGAAGATTCTAGCTGGAGCATTTTGCTCCTGAGCAGGCGTGCTCCGTACAGACTGTACGATATTGTCGGCGATCCTGATAGTGACACCGGTGTTGAATACGAGAAAAAGTGATCAGCTGAATCGCCAAATCCCGATAAGTACGCTTCTCCTTATCCGTCTAGCTCCACTCGGTACAACTGCTCGTAGGTCGTGGGTTTGCTGCTAGCTATCCCTTGGGGCCTGTGGAGTCAACCGGATAAGCATTAGTCCGCTTATCGTCGTGTGGGAACCCTCGATTCCCAGTTGACGACGATCCCGTTATCAGGAGTTGATCTGCGCCCAGTTACACGCGCGGCGTGTGATAGCATTTAGCGCAATATGTATCAGGGGGCGCAACCTGGCGCGACAGCCGAGGTAAATTTTGATCCCTCGCAGTATCCCCGCACGTATTCCGTTTCAAGCCGGAATCGCTGGACTTGGAGTCTGGTGGGACTCGCTGTCTCGATTGGATACCCGATAGAGGTGTGGCGATCGCACGGCCTGAAATCACCGATGGTCTTGTTTGTATTGTTTCTTGTCCTGGTCGGTGGCTCTTTGGTTCTCCGCGCCCTCACATTCAAGCTCATCCTGGAACCGGATGCTGTAACCCTGAGGTACGCTTTTTCGAGCCGCAGACTGTTGCGCTACGAGATCGCGGGTTGGACCATGAGCGGCCGTGGTACCGGAATAACACTCATTCTCCAGGGCAACGCCAAAAAGATCCTGCCGCTGCCTGACATACGAACGGACCCTCAATTCTCCGCCTGGTTTGCGGGCATCTCTGAGGCCAGGACTGCCGACATCATGGATACGCCTCCCAACGCTTCCATTCTCACGTCGTTCCTTACATTTGCTTTCATCATGGTTGCCTTTATCGCGACGGTTGCTCTTCTTATCCTTTTAGGTGGACACCCATTTCAAGCGCAAATTGTTTCCCTTGTCGCGGATACTGAGTTCATCTTCCTTTTAGTATTTGTCGATACTAAATCGTGGCGCGGATATAGCCTGCGCAATAAGCAGGTTCAGCGGGAGCTGCCTCGCCTCTTGCGAATCCATTTTGTGTTTCTTGTGCTGATTTTTGTGTTGCTGACCTTCGCATTTTCCGCGCAACCCCGCTTGCCTAGTTCGTGGCTTGTCGAAAATGGACCAAGGGATGGATCATGGTTTGCCTTCGGACTCATTGCTCTTGGCACTGTTACAGCCGTGGGTCAGGCCACGCTCTATCGACGACTATTGAGACGCGCTTTAGAAGAATCAGCGGCCTCGCCCAACGCCTGAAAAGTCTTCTTCTCGGAATGTGGCCCTGCCGCCCAATGAATCGAGTTGGCGACTATCTAGCGTGCTTGGGGCGATGAGTGCCGCCGATCCTGTCTGAACTAGCCTTGTGTGCAGGCACATGCCCGAAACGCTCCACTAAACCATTTTACACAGGTTTAGGGACCACAAACCAAATAGTCAATATGCTGTAGAGCCCATGCAGGGCTGAGACAGCAGAGGAACGGTGCGCCAAGTCCCGAGAAGTCGGCTTCTCGGACACTGGCTTTTGGGCGAATTTCCAGTCTCCGATAATCCCGTTTATCAGGCCCTATCGACGCCAGGTAGTTGTTTTGAGCAAGTGCTATTGCTCTGTTACGCTCGGGGACCTGACGGCATACGCAGTCGATCTGGCCATGAAAGCAAAAGAGGAAAGTCATTGATCGCGCCTCAGAACGTGGCCCGCAAGAGGTACGGCCTATTTGTCGCCGCGATCCTTCTACTCTTGTTGGGGGGAGTGGGCATCTATCTCGGACCTCATAATTATCCGATTCGCGCTGTGGGTCTTGTGGCCATTATGGCGAGTGCATACCTCGTCCGAATTTCTCATGTTCATGACCGACCGGGTTTGCCCAAGGCAAGCGGTTGGGAGACGGATCTCAAAACAGCGAAGGGTCCCGGACGTCTGCTATGGATCGTCTCGTTAGCCTTGGTGCCTTTGCTGGGTGCCTCAGGCTTCTTGTTGCATATCGACGCCGTAAATGGGGGCCATGAGGCGTGGCCTGCCGATGTTTTCGCTGGAGTCGTACTTGCCTGCGCTATCGTGTGGGGTTACTTAGCCGCTAAAATCCTCGGCTCGTAATTGCAGCCATCTAGCAGCCAAGTCCTGTGAAGTCGCATTCTCGGATTGTGGGGTACCAGGACCCCAGTCTCCGATAATCCCGCCCTGTCACGACCCACGCAGATTCGAGGCGCGCTGTCGTTCCGCGCGGCAGGTCTGCCACGGGCTTTCGTTCTATCGAAGGTGGATTCTGTTCCCGGTGATCAACTGTGCTTCGTCCGAGACCAAAAATGCGATCACCTCAGCCACTTCGTCGGGACTAGCGATGTGGTCAGCACGTCCGGCCATGTGCTGGCGAAGTTCTTCGGTGACCCACCCGGTATCCGTCACTGGCGGTTGTACGATATTCGCGGTTATACCGAGCGCCGCGAGTTCGAACGCAGCAGACATTGTGTAATTCTCCAGGGCGGCCTTCGCGGCTCCGTACGATACTTCATTTGGGAATCCAGCCTGTCCGCCTGACGTGAGTCCAACGATTCGTCCCCAGTTGCCAGCGCGTGCGGCATGACGGCGCGCGAATTCCGCGATGAGCAAAGCCGAGCTCCGTGCATCCACTCCAAACTGAGAGTCAATCGTCTCTGCCGAGACTCGCTTTTGCTGGTGACCCCATCGGTCTTTAGGAGTCGGCGAAAAAGTGTCCGCTACCCAGCCTGAGGCGTTGTTGATCAAGATGTCTACTGGCCCGGAGGCCGCCTCGGCCGCGTCGAACAGGCGTCCTGGCGTATCGGAACTAGTAAGGTCGGCCTCAATGGCTACGCCGCTACCGCCGAGACCTTTGATCGCTTCTAACACCTTTTCTGCGCCTGATTCGCGATTGGTCCGATACAGTTTCGGCCCGTGCCGATCACCGGGGTCGGGAATGCGGAGGTAAGCCAACACGACGGCAGCGCCACGTGCCGCAAGCGTCTTCGCCGTGGCAGCGCCAATGCCGTGGTTCGCGCCGGTCACTAGGGCAACATGACTTCGCAGACCAGTTTGCATTCCGCCTCCCAGTGCGTTTGGCACAGGACCGAATGATACAGCTCAAAATCAACGGAATGCATGATTTCGGATAAGCCCTGGGAAGTTCTTCACGGAATGTGGCCCGGTCCGCGAAAAGCCAGTCTCCGATAATCCCTGCCGGTTCAACCGGTCGATGCATCACCCATCTGATCATTTGATCTGACAATACGTTTCAAGGGGACCAATCCTTTGGGGCTGCAGTTCGCTTTTGCCTAAACAGGACGCCTTTTCTTTGCATTTGTGCTCGCGGACGATTCTTAGCCTTTGGAATTCCTGGACTTGGGACTTCGTCCTAGTGGTGCGTCGACCCCTTGAGACCACCCCGTTTATCAGGCGGTGGCGCATTGGCCATCGCATCTATACGCGCTGCACGACTAATCGTAAGATCGTTTCGCATGTCAGCAAATGTCATGAGGCAAGCGATATTAGTGGCGTTTGTTTGCGTGTTTCAGATGCTCTCGCCGTTGTCTCTGACAAGCAAACCATCCCCGTTGAATATTAATGATCCCCGGGATTTTAGGCTTCTAGGGCTTCTTCCTGGCCAAACAGAATTTGCGACTGTCGAAGAACGCCTAGGGCACACCAAGCATTTTTACGCACGGCGGGGAATCGGAGCGCGACCGCCGATGGTGTGCTACGTGGCTTCGACATCAGACCATACGCGAATCACATTCACGCGGGACGAAGAGGACGGCCTACTTCGAGAGTTATGGGTAACCGCTGGTGATTTCAACTTTGACTTCGAAGAAAGCTGTTCAGTCTCGTCGCTCATCAACACAAGTGTTGGCACGGACGGCGGTCTCAAACTAGGCATGAGCAAGGCCAATGTTGTGGCTCTCTATGGAATGCCACAAGCAACCAACGATCCCAGCACAGTTCGATTCGACGCCGACCGACCGCTTACAGACGGAGAACTAAGAAGCGCCTGTAGTCACACCGTTCGACCACAATCCTGCACTGGGGAATCGTTTGCGTTTTATGGAGAAATTGAGTGCACCTTCCGAAAGGGAAGACTGGTTCAGTTTTACGTATTCCGAGGAATCACAACGTAAGACTACCCCGAAAAGCATGTTCCGCGTCCTGGTAGCTCCGCTCCGACGCCCAGTCTCCGATAATCCCGTTTCACAGGACCTGGCCGCATTTAACAGCCCGTTCCGATCCGCTTGGAGTTGCTTCATTGGTCTGTCCTCGCGACATGTCTCTTGTTGGCGGGTGCGAGGCGAACTCTAATCAAATCGGAGCCATAGCTTGTCACTCAAGAACACTTTGGGCTCGCTACTCATTTACGTTCTGGCGGGTCTGTCGCTTGTAGGGCTGGCCATTTATGTGGGCTTCTATCATCCCGATTATCAGATAGCTTGGAAGTGGGTTGAATTTACAGTCATCACAGCTATCGTCTTCGGGGTTTTGGTGCAGGCGTACTGGGGGCACCGACGGTCAGTAAAGTTGTGGTCTGCGCTTTTGTTGATCCTGATTCTGCACACTTTGACTTTTAGCATTCTACAACGGTGGTACGAAGAAACCTGGCCCCTCCTCGCGAAGACGGCAATTTTCACTGGCGAAACGATGCTTCTTATCCTGGTACTGCATGTAGTGCTTGGCGTAATTCCTTACTCGACAACTCGACATGGATGACGGGGAGCCAAGTCCTGGGAAGTCCTCTTCACGGAATGTGGCCAGGACCACGAAACCCAGTCTCCGGTAATCCCGTTTCACAGGACTTGAGAAGAACGATTCTCAACCAAAACGACTTATCGCGGAAGGTTGGGCAATTCTGGCCGCCTCGTAATGTAGAAGCACGGCTCTCTCTCCGCTTCCGGCGTTAGCAATGCCACATATAGATTTGAAATCGCGCCCTGAGCGATATCGATGGCTGTGACCACTTCCTGAAAACTAACCTCTGGGTCAGCGCGAACTAGCAGTACGCGCTCTGCCCGAGACCGAAATATTTCTCTGAGTTGCCCTCTCAGGTTCTCAATTGGAATGCTTTCGGAGTTAATCCTGAACGAACGGTCGTTTAGTAATTGCAGAACGATAACATCGGAGTCTCCACACTGAGAGAGTGAAGTATGTGCGATCAACTTCACCGATAAGCCCAAGGGCTTGTGATTCAGCCGTTTTGAGACTCGCAGACCGAGTGTCAAGACTGCCGTGGCGACCAACAGGATTCTGAGCGTCCAGCGCATTGTTCGCCCCCGGTATTCTGACACCTGTCTCGAAGAGATTCTTCTTAAAATCCTGAGCACGTAACGCGATGCTAACCACGTAAGGCAACGTCGATTCAATCCAGCAATCGCTTCCCAGTGCCTGTGAAGTCCTCTTCTCGGAATGTATGGTCCGCAGCGGGAACCAATGGTCAGTTTGCCAGCATCGCCGATGAATTGGCCGAGGCTCGCAGAAATGCTTCAATCAAGGGGTGGGGCGATTCTGTCGTTGAGCGCATCTGTGGCACAAACAGCGTAGCAACGAAAAACGGGTGGGTGGGCAGTTCCACAATTCTCGACTCTCCACGCGACTGTTCATCTCCCGCCTCGACTCCCGTGGTCAGCAGGCCTGCGTCCTCTAATTGGCTTCGACACGCGGTACTGAGACCAAAATCGCAATGATAGCGTTCTTCTACTTTCCGGCGACCATAAATGCGCCACGCAAGTGAACCAGGTACGATGTCGATGAGGAGCGTCTTACCTGCCAACGAGCAGGTCAGCGTTGTGATGAATAGTCGAGAGGCATACGGATCATATTCTGCGTGTTGAGCATCTGCAAAGCCCAAGACATTACGTGCGTATTCGATGACCACGTGTTGGAACCCTCCGCACGTGCCAATCAGCGGTCGGCCAGACTCGCGGGCAAATCGAATAGCATCAACCGCGCCTTGCAGATTCTTGTAAGGGCTTCCGGGACCAATGAAGAGACCATTGAATGATTCCAGAAGACGCGGATTATCCCCGGCTAGCCGCTCCGTTGGCAACCACTCTCTCGAATAATTGATGCCCAAACCGCGAGCCGCGTGTTCGAGTGCGGCATCGGTGGCAACGTGGGACGGAAGGTTGGGTTGATAGTCGGCGACGACAGCAATCTTGACCATGGGTGAGGATAGCTCCCAGCACTTCACGGGTCAAACGACCCACTGCCGGATAGCTGGCTACTTTGAACGTCCAGAGATGTATTTCAGTCTTTTCAACCCGTTCAATATTGACCCACGTTCCGAAAGAATTTGCATGGCGTCAGAGATGACCTTCTTAGTGCCCTCGTCCAGGGGCAACGCACACCACGTTTTGTCAGTAAATGCATATTCCACTTCATGTCCGCCCGAATACCAAACACGCAAGGAAGTGACCTTACCGTAGTTCTCCAATTGCTGGCGGCTGATTGTTCCAAAGTATTGCGCCCATTGTGTGTCCTGCAGATATTTCTCCGGTTCGCTGGCAACGATCACAAGGTCAACGTCCGAAGCGTCTGTGGCCTCGTTTCGGGCATATGAGCCGACCAGGGCGACGGCCAGAATGTCTGGTCGACTGGCAGCCCATCGGCTGAACTTGCTCAAGAACTGATGGACTTGTTGCTGTTTGGAAGTCAATCGGACCTCGACGGACCTCCATTATAGACCGCCTCTCAATTCAAACCTCTCGGCACGTGGCACTCTGCTCATCGGCCGCGCCGTTTTTTCTGATCATCACTGAGGGCACCCCTGCTCTCTGGGGCCTTTGCGCGTGAGTTTTTCCGGCCCTCCGTTTTTCCGCCAAACCCGGTCCCTAAGACGGTCTAAATCCGGAAAAATTGCCGTCTTTGAGCTGGCGAACCCAAAACTGTTCTAACCCCCGTTTTTGGACATCCAAAAGTGACGTAAATTACGGTCTCTATAGGACACCATTTTTGTTAAATGGGCCGTGGGGCGTGCGCTAAGCAGCCCCAATCTCCGTTTCTCCCGTGATTTCCTGCACAAAGTGGAGATTTTCCGGAAATTTCGTCCAAATTTGGATGGCTCATGTTGTCCCCTAGGAGGCCGGACAAAACTGATGATTCTCCGGATGTCTGCGGAAGAAAATGGACGTACTCGAGTTTGGACAATTCGCTTGGCCGGGGTGTCCTCGGACCGGCACTGTTCGCTGCGATCATCGTCGCAATCACGATGCTTCTGGGTGCGGTGGGAATGTGGCTCCTTAAGTCCTAACCGGCGCCACCGTTTTTTGACGGGATCAGTGAGGACACCCCGGCGTCTTGACCGTCCTTGCTATTCACGGCCATTTTCCAAACTTGAATCTAGGGGCCGTGGAAGGTCTCTTTTCGGTTTCAAACCAAGCGACTTGCCACCCAGGAATCTGCCGGTCGAACAACTCCCGATCTCCGCCGAACTGACAAGACAGGGATCAATACCGCGTGGGCTTTTCGGTATTCTGTCCTACCATGATGACTCCAACATCCGGCCGGTTCGGCTGACGTGAGTTCTTCATTTGTTTCGCGTCTGCGCGTCCGGCATTCTTCGCGGCGTCTTGGGTAGCAAAGCCGCCATCGCGCTTCAATATAGCGTTATCCGAACTGCGAATTTGATAAAACCATGCCATATACATTGCTCCTTTCGCCTTTGCGATGCCAACCGGGCGACCGTCGTGTTTACTCCTGCCGGGCGCATGACGTCCGCCCAGGCTCGTCCGCTCCAAATCCCTACCCTGGCAAAATCCGCAATGGCTGGGGCACCCGCCCGAACCACAGGAGAAGAACTGAAGTCAAAGCCCGCACGCTTCGTAAACGGCGCGAAGCATGCGGCACCCGGCGGTGGTCCCTTACGGGGCGGAGTTCTTCGTTGCGGAAATCGTAGGCCCCGCCACGTGCGATTCTTCCAAAGTCGAAGCAGATTCTGCGTACCGGTTCGGTTCGATGGCTCAATGCAAATAAGCCGATCCAGCGCCGGTTGGTATGTGCTGCCCTTCTCTCGCGTATGAAGATTCAAGGAACCTGTGCGAATGCCGCCGATCTGCTCGATGAGATAAAAGAGTGTCTCGTCCTTGTGGCGCATGGTGAAGCGCCCACCTTTCAGACCGACTTGGAGTCCCGTTTGGTTCGCGAGGTCCTCGCAGAACTCTGTGCAGCACGCTTTTACGGGTGGCGGCGTGTCGTACCCCACTCCCGGTGCGTCAGCGCCGCTCTGCCCTGGCACTGGTTAGTTGGCAGTACCGGTGTCATTATGACGGACGCCCGGGAAGAATCGCGTCCTATGCTTAGAAACATAGAAAATTAGGACGAGGGAGAGCAGACTCTCGAAAACGATGACGGTAGTGACCACGACATCATCATTTGCGTGTCGCCGTGAAGTGATCCACTGATATCCATAAATTTGCGCCGCGACTGTGCACCAAAAAAAGAAAGCAGAAATGACGCATGTCGTCACCCTCTGCCAAGACCTGGGTCGAAAAGCGTGCACATAAGACAGACAAGCCATCACAATACCCCATTGGACAACAGCCAATGGAAGAATGGCGAGACGCCCGAGCAGGACCGGGTTGTGCAGCCACGTCATCACTGACACCCGCACTTCTGGGCCGTGTTAGGAGGTAAGAGATTTCCACCAATGCCGGGAAGTAATACCGCGGGGCCAGCCGTAATCGATGCGACGCCACCCTGCATGATCCAGCCTTCTGCCGCCGCCATTTGCGCTCCGCCCCAGCCTCCTAGAGCGCCTCCCGCAACGGCCCCAGCGGCATGACCCCAGTTGAACGGTTTGCACGGGCTACCTACTCCGCCAATCCATTGCCCGAGTAGATCTCCAGCGCCGCCCGCCGTCCCACCAATTAGCATTGCAGTGCCAACGCCAGCGGTTGGATCTGCCAATCCGACAAGCGCTCCCATTCCAGCACCAACCCCGGCCCCTATCAGGACGTCCCCAAGGCTTCCGCCTTCCGTCCATGCCCCCAAGCCACCGTAGAACCCTCCAGCAATGGCCCCGACCCATATCCCAATAACCGGGTCTCTCCCCGAGGGGTCCCGATATCTCATTGGGTCGTTGTAGGCATAGGCGTAGAAGTTCAGGTCTCCTGACGCCAGCAAGATCGGGTCCTCGCTGACGAATCTTTGCAGCGTCGGGGAGTAGTAGCGGCTCCTGTCGAAGTAGACGCCGGTGCCATCGTTTTCTCGGCCGGTGTACTGGTAGGGATTCGCCGAGCTGCCGGAGGTGACTGTCGTGTTGCCGAACGGCTCGTAGGCGTATGAGGCCAGCATACTGGCGCTGCCGTCGGTCAGTGCTGCCGTGCTGCCCAACCCATCTGTCAGGAAATTCGCCGTGCCGCTTGAATCTGTCCGCGTGAACACCTCGTCGATGCCGCCGCTGAGCAGATTCGCGGTAGGAGAGCCGCCCGACAGTTCCTGAACCACATTGGCACCGTCATAGAGATAATTCGTCGTGCTGCTCGAAATTGTCTTCCCTGTGCGGCGGCCGTAGGCGTCGTACTGGAAGCTGTCCGAGCTGAAATTCATTGAGGCCAACTGACTCCGGGCGTTCCAGGCTAAGCTATTTGAGCCATCGCTGGTCATGTTCCCGTTCGAGTCGTAATAGAGCGAAGCCGTGCCCCACTGCGTGAGCTGATTGTTCGCGTTGTACGAGGCGCTGCTCACTGGCATGGGCAGCCCTGTCGCCGCGTAGCTTCCGCCCAGGCTGGTGTGCCGTCCCGCCAGATCGTACGCGTACGTCAAGGTCCCCAGCGTCGTGCCGCCATTCGTGTCGGTGATTCCCGTCAACTCTGAGCCGTTGTCGTAGCCGTAGCTCATCACCACGCCGTTCGGCAGCGTCACCGACGTTCGCCGGTTCGCGTTGTCGTACGCCAAGGATACCGTGGGAGTGCCGCGAGTGATCTGCGTCAACCGGTTGGCGTTGTCGTAGGTGTAAGCCATCGCCGTTTGCCCCGTCACCGTCTGGCCGGTCCGCCGACTAGCGGCATCGTAGGCATAGCTCACCGTCCCCTGCGTGCTGACCTCTTGTGTGAGCCGGTTCAAGCCGTCGAACGTGGGCGTGATCGTGCCCGCGACCGAATCCACCACGCTACTGAAGCGATTCCCGGCGTCGTAGTTATACGTGATGCTGCTCTCGTAGGAGGGACCCGAGGTGGTCCCAAATCCCGCAAAAGTCCTGCGGCTCAGGTTGTCGTACGTGTACGAGGTGATCTTCCCCCGCCGGTCGACGAAACTGGTCAAATTGCCGGCTGCGTCGTAACCGTAGCTCTCACTGTTCCCGAGAGGGTCGGTGCGGGCCGCCAGGCGATCCAGGTAGTCGTAGGCATAGTTCGTTGCGTGGCTGTTCGCGTCTGTTACGCTCAGCAGGTTTCCATTGCCGTCGTAGCTGAATGTGGTGGCGTTCCCCTGCGGATCGGTCACGCTGGTCACTTCATTCAGCGGGTCGTAGGCGTAACGGGTCAGCTCGCCCAGTGGATCGGTCACCGACATCAGCCTGCCAGCGGCATCGACGAATCGGGTCGTCGTGCGCCCAAGCGGGTCGGTGATCGATACCAGATCGCCGAAATCATAGCCAAATGTGGTGGTGTGAGTCAGCGGGTCCGTCACCGTCAGGGGCTGCCCCGCGCTGTTGTTGGTGAACGTGGTCGCGTGGCTAAGCGGATCGGTTACGGAGGTCAGATTGCCGCTCGAGTCGTGGCCGAACGAAGTCGTGTGGCTGAGCGGATCGGTCACGCTGGCGAGTTGATTGTGAGAAGACTCATACGTGAACGAGGTCGAGACGGCGTTCCCGGTCCCGCTGAGTTGCGTCACTTGCGTGAGATTGTCATTCGTGTCGTAGACGTACGCCGTGGTGCGGCTCAGTGCGTCGGTGGTCGATTCCAGCAAGTCATCCGGAAAATATTGATACGTGGTCGTTTGTGCCCCGGTTTCTCCGTAGGCCCCGGTATCGCTCGTGATATAGCCCATGTCTCCAAAGACCACCTTACGAACGTGGCCGCGCTGATCGGTGACGTTTACTTGCGAGATGAGCGGCCGATAGCCTTCCTCGCAACCGCTGCAGGCTCGGAATCCCGAGATGTCGAGGCCGGGGCCCGCACCTGTGTATCCAGAGCCGTCAACGACGAAATGGTCCTCGGTCGTGTAGGACGAAAGCGTCCAGGAGAATTGGTACGTGGTGCCATCGGCCAAGGTCTGCTGGGTCACCCGATTGTTGGAGTCGTACTGATTCGTGAGGTAAAGGATGCCCCGCGGGTCGGTGATCGTGAGCATGTTGTTGTTTGAGTCGTACGTATACGTGGTCGTGCCACTGTTGGCGTCGGTGACGGTGGAAAGCCGCCCAGAGCCGTCATACGTGTAGGAAACCGTGCGACCGATGCTGTCTTGAGCCTGGGTGATTCGATTACTCGTATCGTAGGTCAGCGTGATCGAGCGCCCGTTCGGACTATTGATCTTGGTGAGGTTCTTGCTGGAATCTCTCGTCAACGTGACTTCATTCCCGTTTCTATCTGTGATCGAGAGAAGCGCAGCCTGTTGCGGGCTGGTCGTGAATGATCCGTCCGGAAAGACGTACACGGTGCCATCCTTCAGGGTCAGCGTCCAACCGGCACCGTTCCAATGAATCGTTGAACCGTAGAACATCGATCCCGTTGATGAGTGAATGTAAACGGCGCTGATATAGTCGGTACCGGAGGACGTTCGGTTGTACCGAATGCGCTGACCGTCGGGAAGAATCAGTTCCTGAAATGTATATGGATTCGTATCGCCCACTAGAAACATGTCGTAGAGATGCGTTGTTCCGATGCCAAAAGCGCGAGAGCGCGAATCCGCAGGCCGGTAGGTCCGCGTCAGCGCTATCGGGATGACGTCTGCCAGTGTGAGGTCCGTCTTTCGATAGACAAATAAGCCGCTCGACAGGTCGACGGGATCGCCGCCACTGGCTCCCCTTGGGGACGTCGCCGGTGCAAAACTCTGTGTCGCAACCATGGCGCCGGTGAACTCATGGATTTTGACTCCTGGGTCCGGGATGATCTGGCTGCGGTTGGCAGACACTGTTCCTTGGCCGTAGACGTACCAGCCCTTCACGTCCGGATCATAATTCCAGAAATCGTAGCGCGCACCCGCCGGTGCATTGTAGGTGTTGGGATAATACAGTTGCGCCCCTGGGTAGGAACCTTGCGACCCTTTGAGATAGGCTGCGCCGGGCTGGATGGTGAAATAGATCGGGACCTGAACGCCAGCAGGCAACGGGAATGGAGGCTGACTCAGCGGAATCGGCGTAATGCTGATTTGCGTAACGACTTGTCCTTCATGGCTGTCGATCACCGTTCCCGAAGGAATGTGGAGTTCCAGCCCCGGCAGCAAGGGACTGCCAATGACGGTATCGCTTGTCGTGGGAGAGGGGATTGTGGCGGCGTGCGCAATATCGAGTTCCGTCATCCAAATGGTGTACGACAGCACGTTGGTTAGGCCAGCCTTCACGTCTACTCCGATTTCGTACGTGCCGTAAACAGTGCTCTTCTTACCGGCTGTCGTTCCATCGACAAAGAGAACGTGATGACCGGCCGATAGGGATTTCAGGAGGAATCGCCCGGTGCCGTCGGTCTTGGTAGTTATCTTCTGATCTTCGACCGTTAACGTTAGGTCCTCAACCGGAAGACCGTTCAGCTGCAGGGACTGACCAGCGAGCGCCGTCGTGCCGCTAGGGGCTTCGAGGGGCGGGAGTTTCTGAAATCGGGAATCAATCCCGTTGGCCCCTGAAGCGTTGCCGCCGAAAGCGAACGGGATGGCACCGGAATTTGGCGCAGGGCCTGCGGTCGTGAAACTGATTAGCGTCTGAGGCAGCGCGTTGCCACTTAGATCGGTCGGGCCTGCAACCGTCAGCACGTAATTGGTTCCAGGGAGCAGCGGAGCTTGTGGGTTAACAAAGGTCAGCATGCCACCTTCCGCCGGAACAACACTCGCTGCGACCCCGCCCGATGCTCCCGCAAGCGTCAGGGTCCCCGCATTTGCACTGGTGACGAGTAACGGCTTAGAGAAACGCAAGGCTATCAGTGTATTTGCGGCCACATTCTCGGAGTGATCGCCGGGCATTGAAAATTCAACAACAGGTGAATCGTTGCTCACCTGATATGGCGTCGTGTCGATGTTGAACCGCAGGGCTGCCGGATCGAAAGTTTCGCCGAACTGGATGCTCTCTCCGTGGCTGTCGGTTCCTCCCCAGATGAGGACTTCGCCGTTAGGCAGGAGCGTCGCCGTCTGATCGTGACGGGCGATCAATAGACCCGTGGATTGACCACTTCCCGCCAGACTTGTGGAGTCGAGGAACTCGGCACTATCCAGCGTTTCGCCGGTACCCGAAATCCCGCCCGCGATAAACACACGGCCATCGGTTAGAAGCGTTGCGCTGTGATGGGAGCGGGGAGTCGGGCCATTCATGCTCACCGCCGTAAATTCCTGTGTGACTGGATTGAACAGTTCCCCGGTGGCGATCACCTGACCGTCGGAGCCGATGCCGCCGAAGATGAGCACGGTTCCATTTGGCAGCAGGGTCGCTGTGTGCCAAGCCCGGACCTGTAGGAGTTCGTGCGGAAGAGCAGCTACCGTACCCGTGCTCCCGTTTTTGATCGCAGCGTTTGCCACCGGCCCGTTCGCGCCTTCGCCTCCGAGCACGAGCCAGCTGCCATCAGGCATCAGGGTGGACGACCGCCCAACGACGGACGATGTTCCTGGCTGCGCATCCGTCTTCTGGACACGCCTCGCGGACGACGGTGCCAAGGTCATGGCCGCCAGAACCAGCGAAGTTAGACCCAACACAAAGTACCTTTTCATTTTGGAGTTTGGTTGCATTGGGATCACCTCAAGGACTCGTCACCGAAACGCTGGTCATGCTACCCGTCCCGCCATTGTCCGGCTTGATGAAGACGGTGTACGTATCTGTAGCCGGCAAGGTCTGCTGGCTCAGACTAAAGTTCGCGTTGGCAGTGAACACCGACGTAAGAACCGTGGAACCCTCTTCTAGACCAACCGTAACTCCGCCCATACTGTTGCCGGTAACGTGCACGGTCAGCAACTGACCGGATGTGCCGCTGAAGGTTAGGTAGCCATACTGGCCGGGCGTCGCGAGGGTGACCGTAACGCCAGATCCGTTCACGGTAACGCCGCCGGTCGAGTCGACGACGTTATACAAGGTCAAGGTCGTAGTACCGACCGCGTTCGATTGCGGATCGACGAAAACAGTGTAGGTCCCAGTTGTTCCCAGCGTGATCCGGGTGCTCGTCAAGTGTATAGTTCCGCCAGACCCCGAACTCGACGCGTTCACCGAGCCGTCGGGGTTCAAGAGGGAGATGTTCGCGGTGCCCCCTGAATAGCTCGGACCGAATTCGAAGAAGATCATTTGGCCGGCCGTGCCGCTGAACGTGTAGTAGGCGTTCTGTCCGGGGGCCGTGGTCGTCACGTTGACCGGCGATCCTCCCGGCGTGAACGTGCCTGTCACATCGGTGAAGCCGTAGAGGTTCACCGTGACGCTGCCTGTATAGGTGCTGTATCCCGAGATCATGATCGTGTACGTGCCCGTGGCCGGCAGCGTCATAACGTCGATATATGGCAGAGGATAGCCACAGCAATCCCCGAGGCTGCCGTAGTTATAGAGCACCGAACCGGAAGGACTGTAGATCGCGGCACCGAAAGCAGTGATGGTCTCGCTTGTGAAATTCACACTGATTTTTTGACCAGCGGTGGCGTCGAACACTATGAGTCCGATCGTTCCCGCCGTGGTGATCGGGACGGTGATATTTCCATTGAGCGATATGCGGCCCGTGAGGACGACATCGGAAGCCACGTGCGAGCCTGGAGGAACGAAGAAGTCGCCGCTGCTAACCGTGCTCCCAGCAGGAGCAGCCACGGAAATGTGCCCAGACGTAGCTCCTGAGGGCACACTCGAAGTCAACGAGGTCGAGCTGGCACTCGTAGTGACCGTCGAACTCGTTTCGTAGTTGAAGCGAAGCCTGTCGTTTGCAGCAGTTGAATCGTAGTTCGTTCCGGTCACAGTAATCGAGGTTCCCGCCGTTCCTATCGTCGGCGAAAAACTCGTGATTGTCGGCACGCCTAAACTCGACGTAACAGTGAAGTTTGTCGCGCTCGCGGCAGTGCCGTTGGGACTGGTCACGCTGATCGTTCCCGTGGTCGCTCCCGAGGGAACCGTTACGGAAATCGAAGTGGTCGTCGCCGCGGTAACTGTTGCAGACGTGCCATTGAAACTCACGGAATCCGAACTGGTCGTGGTGCTAAAGCCCGTTCCGTAAATTGTGACTGCTGTGCCGACGGGCCCTTTCGAAGGACTGAACGAAATAACGGATGTCTGCCTTGAGGTACCGCGGGTAATCGCCAACAGGTTCCCCACCGAATCGTAGCTGTAGCCCGCCGCATCACCGGCCGTATCGACGACGCCCACGAGCCGGCCCGAGGAATCATAAAAATAGTTGATCGGCAGCGTGCCCCCTGCGTCGAGACTAAAATTCTCTGTCGTGGCGGTACCGCTGGTAACACTGACGCTGTCCACCCCTTGAGTCACGTAGCCGGTGTCAGATGCTTCAACGGAGTACGAACCGGCGCTTAGATTTGACACTGAGTAGTTTCCCGAGCCGTTCGACGTCGCCGTCGAAATGGACTCGCCGCTTTGAACGATCGTGATCGTAGCCCCGGAAATTACCGTTGTTCCATTCGATTGAGTGACTTGCCCAGAAATCGTCCCGGGAGTAACGAGAGTTTGATTGAGTGTTGTTCCGCTCGCAGAAACGGAGACACCACTCTGCAGAACGGTCCCAAAACTGCTGGCCGAGAACTTCACATCGTAAGAACCTGTCGCTAAACTCGAGACGGAATAACTGCCGTCGCTTGCAGACGTTGCACTGCCCTTCGACGCTCCGTTTTGGAGAACCTGAATCGAAGCTCCGCTGATCGCCGTGCCGCCGGTCTGCGTAACGCTACCGGAAAGGGCCGCTGTAACCGCGAATACCGCACCGTTGCTGGGTACACCCGATACGGTCACCAATACATTGCCAGTTGATGCACCCGTTGGGACGCTAGCCGTAATGCTTGTCGCGCCCCAACTCGATACCGTGGCCGACGTTCCGCCAAAGGTGATTGTACTGGCGCCCTGACTTGACCCGAAGTTGGTGCCTGTGATGGTGACCGACGCGCTCACCGCTCCCGACGTCGGCGATAGGCTTGTGATCGTCGGGGAGGCGACTGAGAAGCTTACGCCGTTGCTCGTACCCCCATTAGCTGTCACAACCACGTTGCCGGTCGTGGCCCCCGAGGGAACTAATGTACCGATACTCGTGGAAGTCCAACTCGTTATCGTCGCAGTAGTGCCATTGAACGAGACCGCCCCACCGGCTGCAGTCTGACTCGAACCGAAGTTCGTGCCTGTGACGGTGACCGGGATTCCGACGTATCCCGATGTACGCGAGAGGCTTGATATGTTGGCGGCAGCAAGCACGGTGAAGCTCGGCCCATTGCTGTTCACTCCGCTCGCATACACCACGACATTTCCCGTCGTCGCGCCAGAGGGTACCGATGTAACGATGCTGGTTGCGCTCCAGCTCGTAATCGTTGCGGTTGTTCCATTGAATGTTAGGGTCCCGCTGCCTTGGCTGGCCCCGAAGTTCACGCCTGTGATGGTGACCGCTGCTCCGACTACGCCGGATGCCCGCGACAAGACCGTGATGCTCGGCGTCGGAAGGACTGTAAAGCTGGTTCCGCTGCTTGCATTGCCGCTCGCGGTTACCACCGCATTACCGGTTGTGGCTCCAGATGGCACCGTGACGGTAATGCTAGTGCTGGCCCAAGCCGTTGCGGTGGCTGGCGTCCCGTTAAACGTAACCGTGCTGCTGCCCGCAGCCTGATTCGGTCCAAAGCTCGTTCCGGTGATAGTGACCGAAGCTCCCACGGCTCCTGAGGTAGGCGAGAGGCTAGTGATTTGCGGTGTAGGGATATCGGTCTGCGCAGAGCCCACCGAATAGAATGTCGATGGACTGCTTTGATTGTTATATTCCGTCGTGACCCAGTCTGCGGAACGGACTATGTTGGAGTAACGTACTTCATCTATCTGTCCATTGAAATACCCGTCATTCGAATTGGGCCATCCGGCGATCTTGTAGCTCCCAATCCTTAAGTAGCCCGTGAAGGTGTCCTGGGCAATCACGCCCGAGCAGTTCGCCGTCCCTTGCGAGACGCCATCGACATATAACTTCATCAAGTTGGTCGACATGTCGAGCGTAGACGTCAGCTGGTGCCAACTCCCGTCATTGACCGCGGCACTGGACGCTACAGTCACAACACTTCCAACCCAGCAAGTCGTCTGCGCTTTGCCGGTCGAGTCTACGTAGAGTTCCGAATCGTAGTGGATTGTACCTGTGCCGGTCTGGTTGTTTTCCAAGTCGGTCGCCGGGTGACCGCCAGTTGAGGTCGTTTTGATCCACACTTGATTTGTTGAACTCAAGGGCCAATTAAAAGTGTTGGTTGTGGAGATGTACCCGGTCGATCCGTCAAAACTCCCGGCCCCGTCGGCCTGCCCGGACACAGCAGTAACTGTGCCGTGAACGGTGCCGTTGTTTCCATTCGAAGTGGAATCATTGGCGGTCAGAGTCGTCCCATTTGGCAAATGCCAAACGCCCTTGTAGTGGCTGTCCCATGTCCCATTTTTGTTCGACTGGTCTGTCGTAACCGACGAGTTGCCGTAGAACATATAGATCGTTGTATCGGCGGTGTGGGAAACAGTTGGAACTTGAACCCAGTAGACCAATTGGCCCGTCGATGCCGAGTACGACTCCTGCTCGAAGGGGAGAGTACTAGCACCGGCTCCGTCTGAAGTGAAAATGACGTCGTAGCCGTTTGAGTTCGTGACATACCCACCGTTACCTGTGGTCGCTAAATCCGAATATGTGCCCGAGACCAGCACTGGAAAACTCGATTGATCTGAGTTGGGCACTCGCGTTTGGTCTATAGTTATCACGCGGCGATAGTTGTACCCATTGGACCAAGCACTGCCACCCGCCACGGTGAAGGTGACGCCGCTGCTGTTCAGGCCGCTCACGGTTACCACAACGCCCCCGGTGCTGGCCCCAGTGGGTACCGTCGTCGCGATGCTTGTTGCGCTCCAACTCGTTGCCGTGGCTGCCGTGCCGTTGAAACTGACCGTGCTTGTCCCCTGAGTCGACCCGAAATTCGTCCCCGTGATCGTCACCGAATTTCCAACCGACCCCGACGTGATCGAGAGGCTGGTGATCGACGGAGCAGAAACGCCAGCTTGCGCGGAACCCAACGAATAGAATGTCGATGGACTGCTTTGATTGTTATATTCCGTCGCAATCCAGTCGGCTGAACGATTCGTATTCGACACTCGCACTTCGTCCACGGAGGCGTTTAGATATGCCGACCCATTGTCATACCCAATGTCGAAATTAGAGGTGTTGTCGCTATTCGGTGGAGAAGACGGCGTGTTGACCGTGGTCAGTGTCTGCGACGCACCATCTGCATAAATTGCAACGCTTCCTGAACTGTTTCTCGTAATAGCCACGTGGTGCCAATTCCCGTCGACAATATTATTCGTCGTGTAGTAGGAGTCGTCGTTCGTTCCATCGGTGGCAAAAAATCCAATCATTTTTCCCGAGACTCCGTTTCCACTTCCGTCGACATAGCCGATGAGGAACTGATATTGCTGCCAGGATGCGCTGGGCTTTCGTTTTGCCACGATGTCCCCGAACGCATTGGAATTCGGAGCCTTTAACCACGCCTCCATGGTCATCGCTCCGCTCCCGATATTCATTACGTTTCCCATCGTAATGTATTGAGAACTCCCACTCAGTCCGGCCCCGCCATCGATCATTCCCGTGACGGCAGTCGCTCCGTTCACCGTTCCGTTGAAACCATTCGAGCTCGAGTCGTTCGCTGTCAACGTTGTGCCGTTCGGCAAATGCTGAACCATCTCGAAATGGCTGTCCCACGTCCCATTTTTGTTCGACTGGTCTGTCGTAACCGACGAGTTGCCGTAAAACATGTAGATCACGGTGTCGTAAGAATGCGAGACCTTCGGAACCTTGACCCAATAATTCACCGCACCGGTAGTTGAATTGTAGATCCCCTGTTCGAAAGCGAGGGTCGTTGAGCCTGCGGCATCAGACGTGAAGACGATGTCATAGCCACTCGAATTGGTGACATTCCCGCCGCTTCCGGTTGTCGCGAGATAGGAGTAGGTTCCCGAGATCAGCACCGGAAAATTCAGCGCGCTCGTGTTCGGTACTTTCGTATGGTCGATTGTGACCGTGCGACGGTAGCTATAGCCGTTCGGCCAGGTCTGAGCTGCCGCAGGAAGCAGAGCTGCGGATAAGAGAACAATGAGAGACGCCGGGATGAAGACCAGCTTCCAAGCGCTAAGGCGCATAAACCTAACCTCCAAAACTCTGCCCCGCTAGATTGCTCAGCTCAGTTTTCAGAAGAGTCCACGCACAAACATGTCCGGTCCGCGCCCACACTTCGAGGAACCAACCAGTTAGGGGCTGCAACTAAAGAAATCGGTAATCGCTGCTTATAACCTTGGCGACCGATCTGGCGCTGGAGAGTGCCGAGCAGTACAGCGGGCCTCGATACGAACGCAGACCCTCTGCTCGAACTGTTTGAGCGATGGGCAACTTGTAGCACAGGTTCTGCGTATGTCAAGTAAATAGATCATTATTTATCATACTATATAGTACGGCTGTGCATAACTGGCAGTCTGTGCTCCGCAGGTCTTCGGGAAGCCTCTCATATCCCCGCTTGTCAATAACCCTGGCGATAATATGTTCAGCGGACTGAACGAAATCTCCTGTTACCGAGAATCGGAGTCCCAATCTTGGGCCATTTGTTTGCGAAATTGCGTTCAGCAGAATGAACAGAGTGGCTGAGGTCGGTGGGGACAGTCCTCGGCAATGGACCTTGTAAGCACATAGCTGTTAGTAAAGCTGGGGAATTACTTGGCTGGTCCTTCACTCGCGGAAGTCGGGGATTAGCCAATCGGTGAACTGGCGGCAGTCGCGGTGCCGGTTGGGTTCGCTCGGATCACCCCGGACTGATCGGAGAAGAAACTCCGCTGCCCAGTCGTGCCCGTGCTAATGGGGACCGCTGTAATGCTGTAGGAGAGAATGCCGCCTCCCGAATCTGATCCTCCGACAGAGTATGTGAAGCTGTACCCGCTTTTCGAGCCACTGGCCAAGACCGAGTCAATCAGGTCAGCCGAAGTAGCCGTCGTCGGAGTGCCCGGTCCCAGATTCGACAAGGCCGATGGATAACCACCATAGGCGGTCGAATATATGACGCACACGGTATTGAGCGTGCGTAGCGATTCCACAGCGGACGCCTCATTAGCCGACATCTTCGACCGCAGCATGTTCGGGATGGCAATTGCGGCGAGAATCAGGATGATTGCCACAACGATCAAAAGCTCAATGAGAGAAAAGCCCTTCTGTCGGTTTCGCGTAAACGCTCCTTGCGTGTGGCGCTGACATCCGGTCAGACCTTCCGCAAGCAGGGCCGACACGTAGCTGTAAGATATACCCTCTGTCAACTTGAAGGGCCTCTATGGATCGAAGTCAAGTTTGACAAGGCGGTATCCAAGAGCAAGTGTGGGCACCTGCTCAATGACATATGTCGGTTGGCGCTGTTGAATGAGAGAGGTGTGGCGCTCATGCTTTACGTGGCGCCTAGAGAAGCTGCTGAAACTCTACAGCGCTATTTGCCGGACGACGGTACGACATCGTTGGACCTGGACACGCTGGACAAGAACGTCAAGAGGCCATTGAAGATGATGGTATTGGAAAAGATCGCCGGTACCAAAATTCTTGCGAAACGCATCAGCCAGGAGGAAGCCGGCCGATTGATATGTGTCCTCTATGAGGTCAGTTCGAAGGCATAGATTGTTTCGAGAAGCACGTTCGTCAAGCGTCCGGCGGTTCAAACTTGGCAGGCGAGGTTACGTTCGTCCCCTTAGGGGCTTTTGGGGATCGTCGGGACTCTATCAGCGCCTGTAGCCTGCTGGCCAATTCCAAAAGCTTCTCGAGGTTTTGTTCCGAATCAGCTCGCTTGCAAAGTTCCGCCACAGTTTCCTCAGGGACATTCGTATTAGGCTCCATTCGCGGCTCCCAACCAAGCGAGATAAACAGTTCCATACATCCACATCCGCTATACGGACGCGATTATATCCCAAAGTCCCCTTTTTAGAATGTGGCCCTCAATTGCCACCCGCACCGTTTTTTGCAAGACGATCAGGGGCCTCAGTGGGTTCAAGGCGTCCTGCGCAATTGGAAGGCAAAACGAAATCCGGAATCGGGGCCAGCCGCGTAGGCCGACGCCGCTCCTAGGAATTGCTCGTCGAACCTTTGCCGCTCTCCGGAACACCAGGTTCCATCGACTCAACGGGCTCGATATTCATCAACGGCGGAAGCCCGTCGTCTTTGTCACTTTCATCAGGAATCGTGAATTCAACCTTCGTTTCGTTCATGGTGTGCAGAAGGTCCTCGATATCCTTCGGATTCATCGGACCAGCAAAGGATGCCACCGCCATCATCGCCAGAAAGAGTGCCCTCAGCCATTTGCGTTTCATCGACACAGAGTCCTCCGGCCATCGACGCAGAACGGGATGAGGCTGCGAGTAAACGCAACTCATTCCGTAAGTGTTCTAGCGTTTGTTTGGAACCGAGGCCGCTACATCACGGCCAGATGCTGCGAGGAATTACCGTGCCGGAGGAGGCCGGGGCGAGAAAGCGGATAGAGCCAGAGTCTGCTGCGTATGATCCTGCTCGTCAACGTGGGGCAGAGGAACAGCGATGACAACCGCAATCAAGAGCCACAGGGTAACGAGGATGGCGAGCGGCAAACCAGCTGCACCCGGTGTCAACGCCGCTAACAGCAGAGCCGCCAGACAGAGGAAAACAAACACCCGCCGAACGTGAGAAGTCGCGTTCATTCTTCGTCAATGATACGCCGAGAGGCCATCGGGTCAAGTAGCCTCTTATTCGTTATGGTTCTGGTTGCAAGCCGGTACCTGTATGGTCGTTCAAGATTCAGACGAAGCTTCACCAGCGACCTTTTTTCAGGGGCCAGTCATTACACCTCCAGAACCCCGGAATCACGACCTCTGCGGGAGCACTATTCACGATTTCGCAGAAAAGCTCACCAAGGTGAATGATTGAAAGACGGAAAACGCGGAAATTTGAGTCCGTTGATCACGTTGTTCGGTTTTTCGGGAATTTTCGCAGGAGAGTGTCTGAGGGGGGCGAAAACCGCCCAAACTTGGGACTTAAGCGCGTGACGGTATTTTGGTGCCTGATTCAGTGAAAAATGGGGATTAAAGCGCCCCCTACAGTGGACCGTTTTGCTCCTACGGGACACGAGGCGGAACGCTACGGGGCGGGCACATGTAAAGGGGCTGAAATTAAGCGTCTCGGGCAGTTCTGGAAGGCTCTGCAGGCCGAACAAACTGTAAGTTGTGTCCACGCTTTCCCGCTTCGCGGGAGACTCGCTACGCTCGTCTACAGAACGATATTTGATCTTCAAAGAGGACGAGCGAAGCTCGTCGGCCCGAAGGGCCGAAATACTCTCAACTTCGGAGGAAAATGAATGGGGCCAAATCTTACAGAAACCGAAACCGTTGAAACCGCCCCGCTATAGGTATAGCGGTTTCAACGGTTTCACTTCTTAAGACTCTAAATCAGACACGTTTTTTCGTTATTTCCTCTGCAGAGTGCTTCCCCCCGAAGTTGAAACCCTCAAAACCGCCACACACAAGGGGCAGCGGTTTCAAGGTTTTCAGCCTCGAAACGGCAGGCCGAAACCGCCGAAACACTTATGTCCCTGAGGCAGGGATGTCGAGAGCATCAAAATCCACAACCTTACCACGCGCATCATCCGCGGTGGACCATAGCCAGGTTTTTCCAGGACCTTTCTCTCGATGCAGGCGACCTTCCTCCTCACCCGCCGCAACTAACTCCTTCACCTTGCGGCCCCCCATGTGCAAAGCGTCTTCGATTTGTTTCTGGGCGCAGTCTGGATGCTCTTCCACGTATGCGACGACCGAATCCAACTCCCCCTCTCGGTTTGACATCTTTCCCGGCTTCCAATCTGGGCGCTCCCGAAAGCGGAAATATGGTGTGTCGTTCGGCATCGGAATAAACTGCATCTCCATGGCCAGCGTGAATGCCGTTGAACCTACCCTGTTTTTTGAAGGGCATTGCAGCACGCACAGTTCCCTGTCTTTCCATCTCTCTTTGCGAACGATGTATGGAATGTCAGCCTTTTGTGCTATCAGGTGAGACCCTCGGACAGTAAATTTCCCGCTCTTGTCAGGATGAGCCAGGAGGACCGGAGTGGCGCCCAGGGACCGAAGCTCCCGCGCTGCGTCCGCAATGGGTTTCCAGTCAGTGGAAGAATTCTCCTCGCCCGAGAAATAGTCTCTCACCGTATCGAAGAACATCACCGGCTTGTATTTCTTCGCATATTTGCAGAGCCACGCCACCCCTGCGGGATCATCGAGCATTGACGGCGTGAAACCCTCTCCGGTCCACTGCGAGATGAAGCGAAAATCATCATCGGGATCCCAGCGCATCATTCGCAAGTAATTGCCCAGATTCGTTCTGGACATGTCTATGCCGTTGTACAGAACTTTCCTTGGCCAGGCCTGATAGCCGAGAAATTCTGTTCCCTCGGTGATTGCTCTGGCCCAGGAGAGGGCCTGCAATGTCTTACCGACACCTTCAACCCCAGACAGCACAATCACAGCGTCGGTGGGCAAAATCGTATCAATCGTCCATTCAATTTCCTTGAAAGGAAAGTCCCTGGGATGAGGTAGAAGGCTCCATTTCACGGCTTCCGCTCCGGCCCCGTTAACCGCTGCGCGGGTTTCGTCGAGAAGCTGATGCACTTTGTCATACTGGCGGCCGGTGACGTATTTTTCGCCGAGTTCGAGAGCGTTCCGATACCGCGCTTCTTTGGCAAACTCCCGAGCCTGAGTAAACAGGATTTCTTTGTCGCTGAGAGGTATCTTATACAGACGCTTGACCGTTTCCTTGTAGACGGGCCACGCGTCGTCCTTACCCACTGAAGCTCGAAGAAGTTCTATCAGCGAATGCCGGCTGATCTGCGTTCCTTTGGAAACCTTAGCATAGACTCCCTTGAGGACACGCGCTATCTCGACATAGATAGGATTCCCGGTGAAGTACTGAGGTTCGATAAGATCGAACATGTTCTTGGGCTCCTGCGCTAACAGCGCCAGCAGCCGCATTTGAAATCCTGCCCCCCACGGATAAGCATTCTCGACGGCCATATTCGTACCCTCCGCTGGTATTGGCAGTTCCGGGAAGCCGTCCCCAGCGGAGGCCACCGCTGCGGTGGAGGAAGGTTATTCCTGACGGCCTACACCGGAACTACCACCCTTAGTTACCTCGGTCGCATAAAAGCTAACGAAGGGGCAGGGACTTCTCACGCTCATTGGCAGCGTGCGTATCTTTATCGAGCTAGTGCCGCGCGATCAGCCGTGAACTTCCGGTCGCCCTCTCCGGTGCCTGTGTATGACGTCCGGACGTGGTCGGACGACTTGGAATACATATCTTTCCACCCTTAGCGCAGGGCTTAGCTGTGCGATGCTGAAGAAGTCGATTGCGCAGCGTCTCATAAAGAATGGCTGTCGGACGGTCCCTCATCTTCTTCGAGATCGCGCCGCTCTTATTTCTCGGTTTGCTTTCTGCGCAGCTCTTCGCTGACCCCCTTGACCAACTTGCGAAACCACTTGGGTTCGATAGCGGTAAGTGCGTATCGTGGGGCGACTACAAGCCTGACTTCGACTAACTCGAATCGGTCAGGTTTAATGTCCGTGATGCTTGTACACAGGTCGCGGATCAAATTGTATACGTCGATTTCGTCGGTTTCGTCGGTCGGAGTGGCCCACGCCACCCCCTCGCAGAGGTACGGCGGAATCCCGTCGATCCACCAACCCGATGCTGCATTCCCGCCCTCAGCGATAAACATGTCGGTGCCCTTCAGACGGATCACGATGTATCTTTCTTTTTCTTTGTTCATTGTGCTCATTTCTCCTCGGCATAGGTCAACTCGTAGTTATCGAAGTAGATGGTTACGTCACAATTACCGCGATCATCTATGCGCGGCAACTCTATCCGGCCAGAGCCATCGCGACCCTTGTCATCATCCATCTGAAAACCTCCACGGTTTTTATGCAGCGCCGGCAGCGTGACAGAACCGTGGAAGGGAAACTGCCAGCGCCGCCGGACACCGCGTTGAAGCTGGGGCTAGTTACCAGCGACCCTTCTCTAGGCCGATGTGCGTCAAGGTTACGGAGAAGGTTTTACTTCGCCGGCGATCGGACATCCTGGTGGTGGTCGTGTCAGAGCCGCAGGGTCAATCGTATTTCAGGTCGGCGCACACTTTCTGAACCATCGGGGAGCACGCGCCGCGCGCCACGGACCAGGATGCAATTGGTTCACGCGAATTATCTCTTGCGCGTGTTTTCGCGCCTCCTGTAGCGCGTTTGCAAATCTCCTGATTTCACTCGGTAGCAGCACGAACGTAAACGTAGGAATAACCTCTCCTGATTCCGAATGTCCGACAAGACTAATCAGGATTCGATCCTCCACGGCCCCAGAAAACATTAACGTAAGGCCGCGACCGTTCTTGACTTGGTCAAAGGAGGGAGGGGCGTCCAGAACCCACGGAATGACAAAGGGCCCCTCCCCATCAGCCGCATCTATCAGGACGGCACGCCACCCTCGTTCCGCCCAGGAGTTAGCCCTCTTGTGTTCGCTCGAGCCGCCGACCCAATCAACCCTCTCCGTTCGTTTGGTCATGGTTTCACCTGTCCCACGGTCTTCGCTGGCTCGGCTGGCCATGACGAGGGCCTCTGGTTCACCGATGTCGCCGGCCGCGTGCCTTCGTCAACGAGGCGTTCGCACTCGGACGCCGGAATGCGCACTAAGCGACCCAACTTCACTTTTGCGATTTTTCTTTCTAACACCCACCTGCGGGCGCAACTCGCTGTAATGTTCATCGCCTCAGCAAACTGTTGAATCGTTAGCAATTGCTCCATCGGAAAAGCCCTCCAGCTGGCAGACTACAGGGCGCTAAGCAGGACTGTTTCAAAAACTTGGAGAAGCGGAGGGATGAAAAAGCCTCGCGTTTCATAAAACCGGTCCCGCAAAAATTATGAAGCGGCAAAACGTCGAACCGGGGATTCTAGAGGTCGGTAAGCGGGTGGGGCTTCATATGACTGAAGGAATTACGGAGATTGCGAGGATCGATGTGCTTTCGTTCGCCGAGCCATTTATATACAGCCTCGAGAATGCTGTGCTTCCGGTGAGTCAGATCCACCGCTCTCGGGTCGTAGCCCAACTTCTGGACTTCTTCGCGCACACGGTTGAGCCGCGCAAGCTCGCACAATTTACCCTGAATCTTCTCGAAATATGGCAACCAGTTTTCCACCAGAACCGTGTGATACGCCAGCGTGGGAGAGATTTTCCGCGCCTTTCTGAACTTCTCAACCAGTGAGTCAAGCATGTCTTTCGGTAAAACATCTTCCGGAGTGCAAATGCCTTCTTCGTTCAACCAACGGGCAATGAAGAGTAGGCGAAGCGCGGCGTCTGGAAGTGTCTTCAGGTGCTCTGAGACTTGCGCACGGCGCCACTCAGCTTCGGGCACGGATATGTGCTTTGGCTTGATGATCGAAAAATCGTACGGGTATCTACCCTCAATTTTCCGCCTCAAGGGTTCGTATTCGCCAGCAACCGAATCAACGAACAGAGGACGCCTTAGAAGTTTCTCCCTGAGAAGCCGTGGCAACCGGGATCTCACATACGATTTTGAAAACTCTTCTTCCTTTTTCTTGCACTCGTCAAACACTTGCTGCGGCGTGCGGACATCGCCGGCTCTGGACCGGTTCGGGAGTGTCAATTCGGCGCGATTCGATATGGTCATCCCCCCTCCTAGCAATCACGTCAATGTCGGTTCCTTCCGCGACTTATGGCCAGAGCATACAGGAAACTCCTTTACAAAACAACTGAAACAGTTTAGGATTATGTCCATGAATAGCAATGAGCTGAAGCGTTTTACAAGCTGGTTAGGCCGTCGCAGCTACGCAGTTCGGGTGGAGAGGTTGGGGATCGAAAGAATTCGGCAGATAGCGCGCGAAAACGGGAGGAAGGGCGGAAGGCCACGAAAGCCCAAGCCCGAACGGTAGGGAGGTTGGTTTGATATATCAAAGAGGAGAAAAGGGAATCTGGTCGTACCGGTTCCGGTTTGGTGGTCGGATGATTCACGAATCCACCAAAACAACTAGCAAGACTTTAGCCCGGGATGCTGAGCGGCACCGCAGACGCGAACTTGAAGAGACCTGGAACAAGATCAAACGGAAAAGCCTGCCGCCCACGTTCGAGCGTGCCGCAGACAAGTGGCTAGGCGAAGTCAAACCCCATCTGGCTAGCCGGACGCAGGATATCTACGACGTGGCAATCAGGTGTCATCTTCAGCCCGTGTTCGGCCGGCTCCTGTTGTGTGACATTGACTCTCAGGCTATCGGCGCATATCAGGCTCGGCGCAAGACGCAAAAGGCAGGGATACGGACGCTCAACAAAGAACTCCAGGTTCTCCGCCAAATCCTCAAGAAATACAAGTACTGGTCCGCTCTACAGGGCGACGTCAAGTTTGACCGTGACCCCGCGAATATTGGGAAGGCACTTATACCGGAAGAGGAATCAGCGCTCCTCGCTGCCTGCGAATCCAATGCGCTACTACACACCATTGTGTCACTTGCACTGAACACTGCGTTGCGGGAAAACGAGATTCGGACACTGCACTGGACCCAGATAGACCTGTTCAAACGCACGCTGACCGTAGGACATACTAAGACTGAAGGTGGCAGCGGAAGGGTCATCCCACTCAATAGCGTCGCTTACGCGGCTTTGGTGCGCTGGGCAGGGCGGTTCCCCAACGCCAAGCCCGAGCATTATGCTTTCCCATCGTGCGAAAACGCCCGCATTGACACGAAACATCCCCAGGCGACCAACATTGATGCCACGCAGCCGATTAAATCTTGGAGAACGGCGTGGCGGCGGGCTTTGACCGTCGCCAGGCTGCGGATTCGGTTCCACGATTTACGGCACTGTTGCATCACCAAGCTCGCGGAGGGTCAGGCTAGCGAGCAGACCATCATGGCTATTGCGGGACACTTGAGTCGGGCGATGGTGGAGCACTACAGCCATATCCGGATGGCAGCGAAGCGAGCGGCGCTGGACGGCATCGCAAAGCAGCCGGACACTGCCGATTCTCTGGCGGGTGTGCCCCAAAACGTGCACCAACTTCCAAACGGCAATTCCCGTACAACTGCTAACTGATTGAAAGAAAATGGTGGGCCTGGGTAGACTCGAACTACCGACCTCACCCTTATCAGGGGTGCGCTCTAACCACCTGAGCTACAGGCCCATCGAAATTGATTGGCTCTCTTGAGGCTACAGCTCACTTATTCTACGGCCGCTTTGTTTCCACCGCAACTGAGTCCGATTGGTCTGAGTGAGTCCACGCAACATGACTATGCTAGCGGCCGTGCCTTTCGCCGGCGAACTTCAAGGCAGCTCGTTTGCCGCACTAGGGTGCGGCTACGTTCACCGTCACGCTGGCGGTTTGGGTGATCCCGTCAATCGTGAAGTTGGCCATAACGAGCTGCCCGTTCCCGATCGGAGTGCCCGGATTCACCGCCGGCTTCGCGGGAGCGCACCCGGTGCTCGTGAGAATAAACGCCAAGGCCACGAGGGTCAGGACGGCGCTCCAGCGGCGCTCCTTCGCCCGCAGACGGAGCAGGAAAATACTCATGAAGAAGAAGGCCGCCAGAGCGATTGCGCGGCTTCCCGTCCACCAGTTGAAGCGATTCGGGCCGCGAACCGTGAGCGACATGGTGCCCGCAGCGGTTGTATCGAGGAAGAACGTCGCCGTCGCGGTTCCATTCGCCAGGAGATTGACGGTCGTGGTGGTCGCAGCCATCGTCGCGTTGAAGCTGCAGGTTGCTTCCGAAAGACCGGTGCAGGAGTTGAGAGTGACGACCAGATTGTTACCAGCAAGGCTGCCCACAGACGTAATCGTCAAAGTGCTCGAAGCCGTTTGTCCCTGCATGACATTGATCGGCGTTGCCGTCAGGGTGAACGAACTTACCGTCTGGGTGATCGAGCTACTCGTGGAGGTGGAGTAGTTGGCGTCGCCGCTATATACCGCGCTGATGGATAGAACGCCGCCCGGCAGGGTGGTGGTCGTGAGTACCGCCTTTCCACCCGACACGGTCACGGGTGTGCCGGTGTTCGTACCGTTCTCAGAGAACTGCACCGTCCCGGTGGGCGCCGGCACCCCTGCCGGAGACGAAGCCGGAGTGATCGTTGCCGTGAGCATGACGCTCCCGTCCTGAAGGATTACGGGAGCCGAGGAGACCACTGCGGTCGTCGTGGTAATGGGGTTGACCGTCTCGGTGATTGGCGCGGAGAGCGCGGAAGCGAGGTAATTCGCATCGCCGTTGTACATCGCCTTGACGGCCAGCGACCCTGAGGGAAGCGTTGTGGTGGTCAGTGTCGCCGTGTTTGAGGCCAGCGTGCCGTTGCCGATACTCGTGGTGCCTTGGAAGAACGTCACCGTCCCGGTCGGCGCCGGCACTCCCCCGGGAGATGAAGCCGGAGTGAGCGTGGCCGTGAAGGTAACGCTCGTCCCTACCGTGATGGTAAGAGCCGAGGACACCACTGTGTCTGTCGTGGTGATCTTGTTCACGGTTTGGGCGAAGGTGCCGGAGGAGGGACCGAAATTGGCGTCCCCGCTATAGGTCGCCGTGATCGTGTCCGAGCCCACGGCCAGCGTGGACGTGGCCACGTGCGCCTGTCCCCCGCTGATGGTGACGGCGGCGCCGATGTTCGTGCCGCCTTGCGAGAACTGCACCGTCCCAGTAATCGCCGGGCTCGTCAGCGTGGAGCTCACCGTTGCCGTGAGCGTGACGCTCTGTCCGAATGTGCTTGGGTTGGGCACGCCGCTAATCGTTGTGGTCGTCGGCGGCTTCACCGTTTCAGTGGTGCTACCCGTCGAGGTGATGTAGTTGGTGTCGCCGCTATATACCGCGTTGATGGCCAGCGTTCCGCCCGGCAGCGTGGTGGTCGTCAGCACCGCCTGCCCAGCCGAAACGGTCACCGGACCGGTGCCGCCGCCGTTGCCGATGTTGGTGCCGTTTTCAGAGAACTGCACGGTCCCGCTAAGTGTAGGTCCGCCCGCCTGAGTGGGCGTGATCGTCGCCGTGAAGGTGACGCTGGTCCCCTGCCCGATGGTGGGAGCAGAGGAGATCACTGTGGTCGTCGTGGCGCTCTGGTTCACCACTTGATTGGCGGCGGCAGTGCCGGTGGAGCCGGCGTTGTCCGTGTCGCCGCTGTATGCCGCCTTGATCGTGAGTGAGCCGACGGGAAGCGAGGTCGTGGTGAGCAGCGCCGTCCCATTTGCCAGCAAGGTTACGGGGCCAGTGCCGATGTTCGTGCCGTTTTCAGAGAACTGCACCGTCCCGGTGGGCGTTGGCCCGCCCGCTGTAGTAGGCGTGACCGTGGCCGTCAAGGTGACGCTCTGCCCGACCGTGCTCGGGTTAGGCACGCCCGAGACCGTCGTCGTTGTGGTGATTTGGTTCACGGTTTCGGTCGCGGTGGTGGTGCCAAAGGAGGTGGCGTAATTGGTGTCGCCGCCGTAGGTCGCCTTGATCGTGAAAGAGCCAGGGGGGAGGCTGGTGGTCATGAGTGCGGCCTGTCCGCTCGACACGAGGGCGCTGCCGATGGTCGTACTGCCTTCAGAGAAGATGACCGTCCCGGTAATCGCCGGACTCGTCTGCGCGGACATCACTGTCGCGGTAAGCGTGACGTTCTGTCCCAGCGTGATCGTGCTGGGCGCGCCCACGACCGTCGTCGTCGTAGCAGCCAGCGTCGTAGGCGTAGCGGTAATGGTGATCGACGAGGAGGCCGGCGACGCGGCGTAGTTGGAATTGCCGTTGTACACTGCGGTGATGCTGTCCGTGCCGGCGGGAAGAGTCGTCACCAGCTGGGCTGTTGCGCTGGCAGGCGCGCCTCCACCGGTGAATGTTTCGAAGCCGGCCGTGCCGGTAACAGTGACGGGGCTGCCAAGCTGAGTCGATCCGGAAAAGAACGTGACCGTGCCGGTCGGCGAGATGCCACCGCTTGACGTGGCGAGCGCCGCATTCAGCGTAACGGACGTGCTCGTGCTAACGGTCAAGCCGCCCGAAGGAGAAGAAACGGTGGTCGTAGTCGCGGCTGGATTGACCGTAACCGTCAAGGTAAAGCTGGGACTCGACGTGCCTGAATTGCCGGCGTTATAGCTGTTATCGCCCGGATAGCTGCCATTGACTTTGTTCGTGCCAGGCGCGAGGCAGTTGCTCGGCGTTCCGGAGCAATCGAAGAACTCAGCATATCCTGCATTAAGTTGCGGAAAATTGACCAAAGGCAAGGCCGAGGAGAGATTGGTGGTCGTCGAACCCAGGGTGCCGGTGAACGTTATCATTCCGGTTGCGGCGCCGTCTCCAGTCGAACCGCTTATGCTCGACAGACCGGTTACGAAGACTTCGAAATCAATCGGAGTTCCATAGGAGACGGTGATAGGGGTGTTGTTTGGCGAGCTTGAACCTGCGGCCGCGTCGATGAGCTCGATGGCGGGGGCCTCCTTCGCAACGGTGACAGCGATCCCGGTTGACCCGCTCCCCGCGAAGGTTCCGTCGCCGGGATAGTTCGCAACCAGGGTGTAGGTTCCGCCGGGAAGGTCATTAATACTGCCACTGGCAGCGGCCGTGCCGCCGCTGCCGCTCAGCGTGGTGGAACCCACGGCGACCGGTCCTGGAAGCGTTCCCCCCTGGGCGATAAACGCCACATTTCCGGTGGGCGTGAGAGCTGTGTGGTCAGCGGCGAGCGCGGCGACGGTGCCAGTAATCGAAACACTCGCGCCATGTGTGACGTTAATAGACGCCGGAGACGTAATTGTGGATTGCGTCCCTAAGAAGGAGGCCCCTGCAGTGTTCCAGGCGTTGATCAGGTTGATGCCATCCACCGAGCCCAATCCGCTCGCCAGATCGTAACCGGTCCCCGTGGGATATCCGAGCGCGCCGGATGTCGGATCGTTGGTAACGTCGTTGCCTGGCACGCCGTTGTTTCCGACCGTATTGTCGTTGAAAACGCAGGTTGTCCCTGTAGCCGGATTCGTCCGGTTGCTGGAGTTGCAGCCGCTGTAGGTCTCGGCCGCCGCCAGCGAATACAGAACGTAGTTGGCCAGTCCCTGACGCCCGCCGAGCTTTTGATTCACGAGCGCCATGATGCCGGCGAAGGCCGGAGTGGAGGCCGAAGTGCCACCGGCCAAGCTAAATGAAGGGCTGCTCGACGCGCAGCTCGCTTGCAGGCAAAGAAGGTAACCGTCATGACCGGCAGAAGCCGTCAGGGAGACGTCGGGCACGCCGCGCGGATTTACACCCGACTTGGCGAATTGACTGAGCGTTGCCTGGAGCCCTGTAACGTTTAGCGTCTGGTACGGCGGAGCCGTATAGATGATGCTCACGCCTCCGCCTCCGGCCACCAGGCTATCAAGGTTGCCGCTTTTGCATGCGGAGCAGCTTTCATTCCAGACCTTTTCCGGCATGTACCCGGCAGCCGATTCGAGATTCGTTCCGTTGGACGCGTTCCAGAAGTTCGTGGAGGGGGCAATGGATTCATTGAATTCCGTGCCGCCAACTGCCGTAACGTACCAAGGAGAGGAGACACCACTGATCCCCAGGCCACCCGTCGCGCCGGGCGACGGCACGGGCTCGTTGGGATCGCAACCAGCGGCGCCATCGTCCCCCGAAGAAGCAAAGACGCTGATGCCCTGCGCCGCAGCCTGCTGCCAAAGAGCATTCCAGAAGGCGTTTTCGCCGCCCGACCCGGTGCCGAGGGAATTCTCGCAACCCCCAAAGCTGAGGCTCATGATAGGGGCCAGATTATTCTCCACAATATAGGCGGACGAAAGGTTCACACCGTCCTCAATCAAAGTGGAACCGCTGATGACCACATCAATTGTCGCGCCTGGCGCCACCGCGCTCGTCCACTCCGTGTCCAGGGTGGTCTCACCTTGGTCGCCAGAATCCGCGATTCCCGGATCTTCCCCGTTGATGATGTAGGTTGGGCTCGCCGCACCCAAGCCGGTAACCGTACGGAAGTCCGTTACGTCCTGCGTCCTGATATCGGTGCGGGCCACGATCGCAATCGTCTGGCCGGTACCGTTCAAAACGGTGGTCGGCGCGGGGCTCAAAAGCAAGTTCGGCACGTCGTAAATTTTTGCGAAATCGGCTGGAGAGACGCCGTGCCCTGCACCAAGGTTGGTATCGCCACTGACGGTTGCATATGTCCCGTCGCCCATACGTCGGACGAGACCGTCCCGGAGGACGATCATGGGCTTGCTGAAGAAGTTATGCAGCGAGGCCACGCCGCGCACCACCGGAGCCAGAGCGGCCGGAAGGGAAATATTCGACGCGTTGGCCACGTGTGCTTCGCCGTTCACCTGGTAATGCCGCATCTGGGTTTGGAACGCGGCTTCCACCTGCGCGGAAGTGCCCGAGAACTCAATCCAGCGACCGCTGCGCGCGACACTGTCCACGGTGAAGCCCTGCTGCTGGAGCCAGCCGGTGACCGTCTGAATATCCTGGGGAGCTGGTCCGAACCTCTGGCCGAATTGATCTGGCGTGATCCAGTTGTGGTAATCCGGCGAACCCGGGGTCTGCTGGCTATCCAGGAAGGTGGTCAGCTGGCGATCTTGCTCCAGCGATACGCCCAATACCAGGATCATATGTTGCATGGGCGTGGTGCCATCCAGCGGCCCGGCATCGAAGCCAGGCTGCGCCAGCGGGTGTTTCGACTGAGGAATCGTTACCCGCAACAAGCTGTCTACAGCCGCGGTGATCTGCGGCTGGACGTTGTTCGCCTGCTGTGCCAGAGCCAGGGTGGGGGCCGCGAGGAGGATTACAACGGCCAACCAGATTCGAGAGGGAGATGCAGGCGCCCTGCCGCTGTTCGGGAACTGGACTGGGCACACACGAGGGGAACGAGCCTTGCGCTGGGTTAGCATGGCTTTCTCCTTAGCCGAATCGGTAAATCAACGCGGGGAGTCTGGCGGACAGTAGTCCCGTCTTGATTGGGTGTCAAGGAGTATAAAAAACGCTTCCTAGTGACCAGCACGCATGTGGTACGACCAGCGGAGCTTACCCCACATCCATCCTGCAGCACTGTTATCTGCGCCATTGACTACATAAACAGATAATACAGTGATCCCCGGAGATTCAGAGAGACGTTCTTAGAGGGACTCCAACGCCACCGCCCGAAGCTCGGGTATAACCGCGTCGAGGCGAGTCCGCAACGCCCCTTTTGAAGCGCGCGAGAGTGATACACTGTGTCGCGGGTACAACGAGAATGGTCGCCTGGACACTGGTGGTACACATCTTTGGCCTGGTGCTTTGGGTTAGCGGCTTACTTGTGACCACGGTGACGCTGTCGCGGCACACGCAAGAGGCCTCGGCAGAAGCTCGCCAGGCGCTGGCGCGGCTGGAGAGGACATTCTTGCGGGGCATGGCCGACCCCGGCGCTCTGCTGACGTTGCTGGCGGGAATCACCCTGGTCGCCAGCAACCCGTCTTACTATCTCCGTGCCCGGTGGCTGCACATCAAGCTATCTTTCGTGGTCATCTTGATTGTGCTGCACGGGTTCATCGCGGTGCGGAGTAAATACTTCGCAAGCGGGCGAATCACATTACAAACCGGCCAAGTGAGAATGCTGCTGGCGGCGATCGTGGTTGTTTTTTTGCTGATCCTCATCGCAACACTACCCGGCGAAGTTTTCCTGACCTGACGTTTGGAGACGGCCGCTCCGGATCGTCAAGTCAGGCCAGCGCAATGAGGTCGATCTCGACGCGCACATCGCGCGGCAAGCGAGCCGCCTGCAAAGTGGAACGGGCGGGAGGTTGTTCGGGGAAATAGCGGCCGTAGACTTCATTCATCGCGGAAAATTCGCTCATGTCAGCAAGGAAGACGGTCGTGCACACAACGCGGTCGAGCGATGAACCCGCGGCCTCCACAATACCCTTCAGGTTTTCCAGGACGCGCTCGGTTTGCGCTGTTACGTCGCCCGCGACGAGCTGCTGGGTGACCGGATCAAGAGCGATCTGTCCGGAGGCGAACAGAAACCCATTCGCGCGGATGGCTTGCGAATACGGCCCGATGGCCTTCGGGCCACACTCGGTTGCGATTACTTCTTTCACGTTGTACCTCCCAGGAGCACGCAAGCGCTCATCGAGACTCTGGCTCGCCCGGATCGCAGCCGTACGCGCGCAAAGCTTACGGCGCCGAGGGATACCGCGTCCGAAAATTCTCCGGAATACCCGGCCGGTCAAGCCACATTCGAAATGTATCGTAGAAATCGCGGCCCGTCGCCCACTCAATCGCCGCGCGCAGGTCGTCAACAGAAAGGTCCAGACCGGCTCGTGCTTGCACCATGCGACGCACAGCGTGCTCGAAATTCTGTCTGCCGGCCAAGTCCTCCAGCGCCGCCCAAAAGAGTGCGTTTTTGAAGGCACCGGGCAGGCGCCGATCTCGCGCGGAATCGGCAGCCAGGGAGATCTGGCCGGAAGGCGCGCTCGCGCGGTCGTAGGCGGCGAGAAGTCGCGCGATTTCGCGCTCGCGCGCCGGGATTCCTCCGCGCTCCTCAGCAGCCAGGACCACTGCAAACAAACCGGCGCCGCGACCCATCAGGCTTTCCTCCTCCGGACGAGGCCGCGCTCGCCAGCCGAACCACGTTCGCGCGAGCTCGTATTCAGCGAGCTCAAGGACCGGTTCGGCCGCGATCCCCTGCGCAAAGGCGTGCCGGTCAAGCAACACGCCCCCGGGAAACGACAGCGCGGAGATTCCGGTGTCGCTTTCGTACGATGGAGCCAAGTCGGCCGAGGTTTCTACGATGCGGACCGGCTGGGACTTTTTCGAAGCGGGGCCGAACACCCGCGAGAAAGTGGCATTCGTCGCGGCCAGGCGCTCGGCCGCGGTCTTCGCCGCTTGAGCATCCAGCGGCACGGAGGTCCAGAAAATTACGTCTCCATACTGCGTCCGAAAACGCTGCTGCTGGTAACGTCCAGCAATCACAAAGACGCTGGAATCCGACGGCGAGATCGAGAAACGATGAAGCGTTGTACCGTCCTGGCGTGTCGAGCGCCGCTCGGTGCCCGGCGCTAAAACCAAGAACTCACGGGGCACCACGAAGTCGAACTGCTCCTTTCGAATCCCCAACTCGGCTTTCGCAAATAGTCCCGAAGGCGGCAGCCATCCGGGAAACGCATTGGGATCTCCGAGATGAAACCCATCGCTGGTGGCGGCAACGACGCTACGCTCGGCGAGCTCAGGCGCGCAATCATAATCGAAAACAACGGTCCGCACTTGCTTCGGCGGCCAAGGAGGATCGAAGGGTACACGCACCGGGGCGGCCGAGTCGGACGCCAGCGACGCAGCAGCAACATCGCGTCCGTCCACGCGAACGCTCAGATTAACCCTTCCGAAAGGTGCGCCCGCGGGAAGATTCACCTCCAGGTAGGCAAGGTTGCGGTCTCCAATATTTTCGAGTACGTCGGTGACGCGGATATGGACGCGAGCCGGGGCGGCGGCAATCTCGGCCACCTCCATTTGCCGGGAGCTGAGCCGGAAGCCCGGGCCAAGCGGCACGGCACAGCCAGCAGAGAACGTCACGGCGAGAACGAGACCCGCAACGGGCGAGCGGATTCGCGAACGTAAGAGCAAGCGGAGAGAGTTTATCGGTACCGAGGATGCGCGGTCAAAGCGTTGCGCGCGGGGGCGGCACTCGGTTAGCGGCGGCGGCCCCGCTGGCGGACGAAACTGTGGCCCCCGGCCGCGTTCGTGCGCTCGGCTATGACGGCGTTGGCCTGAGCGTCGGTGACTCCGCCGTCAATGTCGGCGAGAATCTGCTTTTCGCTGAGTCCGGCATTTTGCAACGCGGCGATCTTCGCACTCGATAGGACCGGCTGGTGCGCGGCGCGGCGCATTGCCACGGCCAAAATCACCTTGTCGGAGAGGCCCGATAGGCGCATGGCTTGCGCTTCGCCAGACCACAAGCCCAATTGATTGAGCCGTGCGAGCTCAAGCACGGAGCGCTCCTCCAAGCCGGCGCCGAGCAGCCCAGCGACGGCCTGACCATCGTTGAATTGCTCGTGGCGGCTGTGCACGATCTGGACAAGCTCGATGCAGGTCTGGTCGCTCGCGCCCGCCTGGCGCGCGGGAACGAGTTGCGCAACCTCGGGTTCAGTGACACCGAGCTCGCGGAGCTGTTCGACGCTATTGAAATACATGCCCGCCTGGTCGAGCGGCGTCAGGTCCGTGGGATGAAGCTTCTTGCAGCCCACGAACGCCACCACGGATGCCAGCACCACGCAAGGCCACAGGGCGGACCAGGATACGGAATGCAACTTCGCGGGACTGCTCATTTATCCATTTTAGCCGGGGACGGGCCAGGACGCTGAGGCGTGTGCCGCGAGAAGCAACGCCCCCGCAGGAATCTGGGGTCAAACGCGATATACGCGCTCGACGTCGGCAACGCCAGAGATGCGCTTGATGCTCTTGAGAATGCGTTCGAGCTGATCGCGGTCGGTGATGTCGAGCGTAGCCTCGACGCGGGCCTGGAGGTTATCCGGCCGGCTGTCGAGAAACTGAATATTCGCTCCCACGCCACTGATCACTTTGGTGATGTTGGCAAGGAGGCCGGGGCGGTCCTTGGCGCGAACCAGAAGTGTAACGGTGTAGATATCCTTTACTTCATCGCTCCAGTGGACGGTAATGCGCCGCTCGGACTGATAGAGCAGATTCTGCACGTTGGGGCAAGAGGTGTTATGGACAGCCACGCCGCGGCCACGCGTGACGTAGCCGACGATGGGGTCGCCCTTGATGGGATTGCAACACTTGGCGCGATAAACCATCAGATTGTCCTGGCCCAGCACGAGGATGCCCGGGTCGCGAATGCCGAGTATCCGCTTGACCTTCGAGACCAACGGCTGCGATTTCTCAGGGCGCGCGACCTCTTCCTCGACCGAGCGCCCGGTCAACTTCGTCAGAACCTGCCGCGCGGAATACTTGCCGTAGCCCAGATCCGCGTAGAGATCCTCGAGTTTGGCTCGTCCATAATCGGCAGCGACGCGCAGCAAATCCTCGTCGGACAATTTCTTGAGGCTCACGCCCAACTGCCGCGCTTCGCGCTCGACGAGCCGTCGCCCCACCTCAGTGGCCTGCTGACGCTCATTCAGATTGATCCACTGGCGAATCTTGCTCCGGGCGCGCGCCGTGCGAACAAAGCTGAGCCAGTCGCGACTGGGGGCGTGGCCGTTCTGCGTAACAATCTCAACGACGTCGCCGTTCGACAGGGGATGGCGCAACGGCACCATCTGCCCGTTGACCTTCGCGCCGACACATTGGTGACCGACGGCGGTGTGAATCGAGTAGGCGAAATCCACCGGCGTAGCGCCGCGAGGCAGCGCCACCACCTTCCCCTTGGGCGTGAAGGCATACACCTCCGCGGGGTATAGATCGACCTTCAGGGTGGAAAGAAACTCGGACGGCTCGCGCATCTCACGAGCCCAATCGATCAACTGGCGCATCCAGACGATGCGCTGATCGTCGTCCTCAGAAAGCTTTGCGCCGTCTTTGTATCTCCAATGTGCCGCTACTCCTTGCTCGGCGATGCGATGCATCTGCTGCGTACGGAGCTGCACCTCAAACGGCTGCCCGGCATGGATCACCGTCGTATGCAGAGACTGATAGAGGTTCGGCCGGGGCATGGCGATGTAGTCCTTAAACCGGCCGGGGACGGGGCGCCAGATCTGATGCACCACTCCGAGAGCAGCATAGCAGTTGCGCACGGAGTCGGTGATGATGCGCACGGCTAAGAGGTCATATACCTGTTCGAGTGCGCGCTGTTGCCTTTGGGCCTTTAAGTGAATGGAGTAGAGGCGTTTGATACGGCCCTCGACTTCCGCAGGGATGCCGTTTTCGACCAGGCCCTTACGGATGGTTTCCTGCACCTCGGCCAAAAATGTCTCGAACTCCTTGCTGCGATCGGCGACGCTTTGCTTCAACGCAAAATATGCGGAGGGCTCGATGTACCGGAAAGCAATATCCTCCAGATCCCCGCGAATCAGGCCCATGCCCAAGCGGTGAGCGATGGGCGCGTAGATGTCGAGCGTTTCGCGTGCGATGCGTTCCTGCTTATCCGGCGGCAGATAGCCGAGCGTGCGCATGTTGTGTAGTCGGTCGGCGAGCTTGACGAGCACGACGCGGACGTCGGTGACCATAGCCAAGAGCATTTTGCGAACACTCTCGACCTGGCGGGCTTCCGGGGAGACCAGCTCGAGACGGCTAATTTTGGTCGCGCCCTCAACCAGGCGCGCGACATCCGGACCGAATTGATTGGCAATGAGCGAGAGAGGGACGTGTGTGTCCTCGACGACGTCGTGCAGCAGGGCGGCGCAAAGCGTGGTGACATCGAGCCGCAAATCCGCCAGGATGAGCGCCACCTCGATCGGGTGCGAAAGGTAAGGCTCGCCCGACTCGCGCGTCTGCGACTGATGATGTTCGGCGGCGAACGCGAAGGCGCGGCGCAGCGGGTCCACGTCGTCGCCCGAACGGTTTTGGCGGAACCGGTCCAAGAGCACCGTGAAGCGGGCCTCCAGATTGCGGTCGACCGGCACCACCTTGCTTACCGCCACTACGGGCGGCAGGCTGCGGGATTTGCCGACATCTTCCATCCGTCTATTGTAGGACCAGGCTCTGCGGCGCGCCACTGCTGGTGGCTGGGCGGCCGTTTCGGGGGGCGACACCTGAAGTTCATGGGCGCCAAAAACAACAGCGTCCCGGTCAAACCGGGACGCCGTCGACTCAGTAGCGGAGAAGAGTTAGGAAGTCTTCGCCGCTGCGGCCTCTGCTTGCTTCTGCTTGATTTCCTTGACCTTATCCAGCAAGTCGTCGGCTTGCTTCTCCAGGGCGGCACGCGTAGCGGGGTCCGACTGGTCGGCCTTCTGGCGAAGAAGCAGGTTCTGGTAGGCCATGGCGTCCGCATAATCAGAACGCAACTCCACAGCTTTCCCGATCATCTGCAGCCCCTCATCCACCATCATGCCGTACTGCTGCGTCAGCTCCGCACGAAGCTTGTCCGGCAGGGGCTGGAGTTCAGTGATCTGCTTTTTCGGGTTCTGCACGTTGTAATTCTGGCGCATCTCTGCATTGCCGCGATAAGCCAAAGTCCAGTCAATGACGCCGACCCAGTAGTACGGCTCCGGGTCGTCCGGTTTGAGCATGATGTGTTTCAGGTGGTATTGCTTGGACTCTTGGAATTTTTCCGGCGTGAACGGCGTTCCAGCCATGTTGAAGACGATGGAGCCGATGCCGTCGATCGCCGAAAGATTACCGGGATCTTTCTGCAGAACATCCTGAAACTCGGCAATGGCTTGCTGTCCGAAGCGGATATTGTCGTCGGACGGTGCACCGGGAATGTACTCGGTCGCGTAAGCGGTGGCAAGGTACAAGCGCGCATTCAGCAGATCGGGATCGAGGTCTTTGGCCTGCTTGAAATCCTCGACGCTTGCATCGTACTGTCCGTTCTTGAAGGCCGCAACACCTTTGTTGAGCTGGTCGCGGGCCCTGAGCTTGTCACACCCTGTCGCGCCGAAGGCGATCAGCAGCAAAGCCGCCGCGGCGAAACCCATCGACAACCTGCTGCGATTTCTGAAGGTGCAAGAGTATGCGTTCATTGGAAGCGTTCCATCCCCATTTTACCTTGCGGCGTCCTCGAGGGAGGACAGAGAAAACTCCGTCGAAGGCCGCCGGCGCTCGTGCTACTGACCTGCCTCAAGCTTGGCTGTGATCAATCCCACTTTGTCGATCCCCGAGACCCGCATAAGGTCGATCGCTCGGGCGACCTCGGCAAAGGGTACCGTGTCGTCTCCCTTGACGAAGGCGACCTTTTCGGCGCGCAGCTTGAAGATGTCGTTCAGCCGCGGGCCAAGAGTGTCCCAGGTAGCGTCGTCCTCGTTGATCTTCAGCTTGTTGTTTTCCAGAACCTGGACCACGATGGTCTTCGCTTGAATCTGCTCCTCGTTCTTCTGGTTCGGAGGCGCCGGTTGCGGCACCAAGGCCTCAAGCCCCTTCGGCGTCAAAGGCGTGATCACCATGAAGATGATGAGCAGCACCAAAAGAATGTCGATCAGCGGAACGACATTCATCGAGGCCATCGCACCCTTTTTTGCTCCCACTTCCATTCCCATAGCTGGTCCACTCCTTCTTGTTCTTGCGGCGTTGCCGCTCAATC
>Ga0207051_1004_pt1 | contig 48047 bp, 62 predicted proteins | sample Alteio_BWMinCont_61_FD_153292 | JGI IMG/M metagenome (GOLD analysis project Ga0207051, IMG submission 153292) | Enriched cells from forest soil in Barre Woods Harvard Forest LTER site, Petersham, Massachusetts, United States -... | ecosystem: Environmental > Terrestrial > Soil > Temperate forest >...
ACCACTGGGTATTGCCTTCTGCTTTGCCATTTGTGTTATCTCCTCTTAGATTAACTACGGGGAACTTTGGTACCGGGGGTAGGATTCGAACCTACAATAAGGGCTTCGGCGACATGCCACCTACCCTAATCAGCCCTACCATAAGCCCTACCTACTACGTCTAGCAAGTAAGGCTCATGGGTGGGCTGCCTGTCTGCCATTCCAGCACCCCGGTAGACTCGCGGATTGTTTCACTAACCGGGAAACCTGTCAAGCAAATTCGTGATACTAGTACTCACAATCTAGAAGTCAATGTGTAATCATTACATGAAGAGGCTCACAGGAAAGGCCCAAAAGTGGAATGTAGTCAAGTGGCTTGTCCATATTCGAGGCTTGCCAGGAGGCTAGAATATCGTTATTCTAAGCCCTTAAACGTCGCCATGCAAACTGCCCACGGGCTGTACTCTTGAGCTTGAGACACCTAATCAGGACTGCTTTGTAGAATGAGGTACAGTGGTGACATAAGCCATGAAGGTTAATGGGAAGGCTAACCGATCCGCAACCGAGACACCTTACTAGTACCTGTCCCATATCTGCCCCAGAGTAGTCTTCTGCTTATCACTGAGCCATCGTCTACGCGTCCACTGGTCTGAGATAGACTCAATAAAACCCTTCTCCCAGTCTGTCAAGCGCACATCTCCCTCAAGGTGAGACAGGATATAGTCAATAGCCTTGTCAGTCAGCTCCTCTAGTTCCATAGCCATCTCCAGAACCTTTGCCAGCAGGTTAGGCAGTACGTGTGCCTAATCAGATACAAGCCCGTGCGCCGTCCAATATCCTTTGCGTACCCGTCCCGATCCGGGGTAATGGGCTGGCCACACAATTCACATTTCCACATAGTCTCTCCATGTAATCATTACACTTTCCGCTTAGGCGCAAACTCCATCTCACACACAGTCTTCACCTGTACCTTACGGCCACTGGGAAGCAAGTACGTCCGTGAGTCAAACCGTTCCCCTAGCACAAGGTTACGGCTAGTCGAGAGTAGTCGAGTCTTGAACACTATCCCCACCTCATTATGGATTAGATTCCCCGTAGCATCATACATGGGGTACATATGAAAGTGTGCTGCTAGTTTGTTGAAGGAATCAATGTCATGGGGGATACCATTCACATAGACAAAGCCCCCGACAAGATCGAAGTATGGGCCATCCAAGAGCATGACTACCTCCCTGTCCCCACATACGCTATCAACCCAGACCGTTTGTATCGGGTTACGGCGAGTCTCCTACTATGAGCACACGGCCCCCGCCTATTACCCCTTACGACCGCGTAGCAGCCATCTTTGTACCGCTTACTGCGGAGTCTTTGCCTGTGCTCATTTCGCATATAAACCCCCTTAGGTTCCCTTAACAACCCTCCTCATCCCCTACGGGCAGGGTAGCACAGCTACCCCGCCCTGTCAAGAAAAAAGATTGGCTTGTGTCGTATCAGTTACTAGCTATAACGTATAACAGCACAGCCCCTACGATGATGAAGAATACAGCCCACCTAAGCACGTCCAACCCATGCACTACGGGTATGGGACGGTTACGCACACGTGGTCTGAAGTGATGATCCCAGTCATTAGGATTCATTGCCCTATCCTCCCGTATCGAATTGTAGCAGTCATTCCCCCGTTACCCTCAAGGTATACGGAGTCAAAGGTTATAGTGTAGGCCATGCGCCGATCCCGTGCGAGAGACTTGCATATGCGAATGAATCGTTTCCAGTTCTCCACCTGTTCCCACACTGGCGCACGGAATTGTCTGTACTGTGGGGGGAACGGGAGACTAATGGTAACTCTACCAGTCACAGAGCACATTAGTCCCACCACAACCATACAGCATACCACAGTGACGCTAGCCTACCCCAATGATGATGTTCACGTAGTATGTGATACCATGCTAGGATTGACATTGTGTCCTCCTCAGTGTCTGCATAACAGACAGACGGGGTATTGCTACCCCGTTTCGGACTAGCGATGATGCTCTTGGATGATAAGGTCAAGCAACCCAGCATTGCCGGGTATCTTGGCAGTCTCCTCAATGATAACCTGTAGTGCCTGAGTCTTCAGTTGTGAGCCAGAGCCAAACAATGCACTCTCAGACCTTGCTACGGCCATTTGAGCAGGCTCAGAGCCATTGCCACGCGCTGTACGCATATGGTCCGTATACTCTGTCACAGCATTGAGCAGGTTATACGCCGTCCCCTTGACGCTGGGGAAAGCATCCCTATCGTTGCTAGCATACAGGTTAAGCACGTCTGTAACAAGGTTCTCACGCCGTGTAGTGCTAGCCTTAGGGTCAGCGGATACGGGGAATAGACGGTCAAGGATAGCCTTAGTTGATTCGCGGGTTAGTTTGGTTTCCGCTAGCCTCAGCATCTTATTCTTGAGACTCATGGCTGTGTCCTTCACACGGGTTAGTTGCTGTAGGGCATAGTCCATGCGCTGTTTCGCACTGGCTGTATGCTTGACCCTGAATGACGTACCAGACTCACTCAAGGCGACGGCGAGAGTGTTAGCACACACAACCCTCTCGTCAACCATTTTCATGACAAGTGAACGTGAGCCATCATGGGAAGTGTTGACTAGCAGATAAGCCTTGTGCTCATCCCCACCGTCAACCGTGAAGTCTGCCTCAGGGATACGGGCCATAACCCAGATTTGTTCCCCATTCCCCAGTCCCCCAGCACTCTCATACTTAGCGCCGTTAGCCTGTGCCAATAGGTCATCACAGAACGTGAAAGCCTCACGATTCTGTATCAGTTGATACCCGTCGCCAACGATGCCCAAGAATGCGCCATCGTCTGAACGTGTAGTTGCCATATGCCCCTGAGCCTCAGTCACAGCCCCTAGAGCATTGCGAAAGTACAGTTGTTTCTTGACTACTTCCCAGTCAAGGTCCGCGAGTTTGATAGCCTCTGCCCAAGTAACAGCATTGGGTGTGCGCTGTCCAAGTTTATGCCATGCTGCATCACGGTCCCCGACACAAAACATAGCAGTCTTGCCATTCCGAGTCATTAGGTTATGTGACATTTTGTTACTCTTTTCTGGCTGTCTATCCAGCCTGTAGCGTTCAGTCTCTAGTCCAAGTGAGACTTTGTGGGAGTGTGTCCCATTCTGCCCACAGTGTAATAATTACACACTGTAATGATTACACGTGGGCAGTGTGCGAAACACTTAATTATTGTGTGAGATGGGACAGGGTTAGAGATGGCTCTGTTACATCTCTCCAGTATAGTACGTGTCCTTCAGTAGTGACCACAGTTAGGGAATGGTCTGTGCGATGGGACCACAAACCATTATTCATCTCGAATGGGAATGGGTGGCCTATTAGACCATAACAATCTGACTTGGACCATTCTTTTTGGGCTATGTCCAGATTGAATTTTGAGGTGCAATTGCGCTTATCATCCACATAGAATCTGCATTTAGTCATCATGTAGGTTTCGCCTCTAGTGAAACCTTACCCTTATCCCCTAATCGTGTCAAGTACCATTCTTCACTAGTACTTACAATTCTTTGGCCATGTAATCATTACATTCTGTCTTAGTGTGTCATAATATACACATATCAATCTATTGTGCTTGACAGAAATGTATGTGTTCCCCCCTTATGTCATATCAGTATCGCATGATGGGCCATAAGAGTGCACTAAACGGAACGCATCCGACACTCGCTCATCCCCCCCAGCGATGTAATCATTACATCCCCGTCACCCCCGCAAACGTCAACGATTCCCCTTATCAGGTTACTCAATCCCAAGCTGAACGCATGGTTGCTAACGGTCGCGCCGTCTGGATACCCGGACTAAAACGGTTACGCGAGACCCGGCCATTAATCGCGCGGGGGGAATTGCGGGAATGGCAGCAAACGTGGTGCCGCGATCCTGATACTGGCGTTAGCATTCGCACACTGCAATGGGTTGTCCCGAAGCATTCCCGCGAGTACATTACCCGGCCATCACACAGTGTATCGAACGCCAAACGGCGTCCGGTTAACAAGCTGAAGGTATTGGTTGCGAATGGGCTGCCTGCCCAAGTGTAATGATTACATCTGCCAGCACACACAGATGCATAGGTGTAGGGGTATACGTAGGCCACCTCCCCGCTACAGAGAACGGTACACCCGAGCCGCTATTAGCGTACCCAAAAATTCAATCCAAAATGAAGCCCTCCAGTTTTCCATATAGTCTACAGTTTATTGTATGTTAACCCTCATCCCCATAACTCCTGAGCAGCACCAAGCAGGACTCCTCCTCCATCTTCGCCGCGCTGGACTCCCACCTGACCCGGAACCACATAGATGTTTAGTGTGTAATGCTCTCCTATATGTAGGTAAATGGCACAAGGGTAGGCCGGACGCTAAATACTGCCAGGGTTGCCAGCTAGACCACGTACAACCAGCCCGCGCTAAGGCCAGGAGAGCACGTTTGAAGGCTAGCATTGCCCTCCTAGGTGTAATCATTACACTTCTCTTGCCCGCGATTTCACGTTCCCAAGGTAATCTCGGCTCTAACTCCAGCCCAGTAGTGAACAGGCAGGGCATACCAATAGGTGGGGCTAGCATCTCTGTCTGCCAGCCATTAGCCACTACTGCTGCTAGCGTTACCAGCAACCTGGCCACCCTCACGATGACTAGTAACCCGGTGACTGCCGGGTTTGTGCCGGGTATGTCTATCCTAGTGTCCGGGTTCATAGGCGGGGACACCTACTATAATGCGGGCACTCTCACCAATGGGAAGATAGTCTCAGGGTGGACTATCCTCACCGTATCCCCCACCACAATAGTTTTTCAGCTAGTCCACGCCAATGCTTCAGCATCCACTAACGGCACAGTGCTACAAGAGGGTAATGGAGTCACACCGTGCGCGGGATTGTCTTCCATATTCCAAGACCCCGCACTATCCATCCCCGCGATTAACCCTACCACCAGTGACCAACTTGGAAACTGGAATGTGTTCGCCGCATCTGGTATATACTACGTACAGTTCTATTCCCCTACCATCATCCCTACAGTCAAGATTATAGGAGTATCACTTCCGTCCCTAAGTGGCCTACCTGGATTGGCCCTAAATAATACCTGGGTTGGAAGTAACTCATTCTCAAGTAGCTCTAGCTTCTCTGGCCTCACTACCTTTACGGGGACCATCACCTGTACGGTAGTTAATGCCCGCCCATGTGTATCCCCATCTAATCCCCAATTATGGGCTGGCACGGATGTTGGAGGATGGATAAACTCCGCTTACGCTTCTGGGCTTGGCTCTACTGGGGGTACAATTGATGTAGCAGCATCTCCCACCTGCTATGCCTACTCAACACCAATCCTACTCAATACAAACGGGAAGCCTGTCTATCTAAAGGGGCAAGGTGTACCCTCTACCTGTCTACAGTATACTCCTAACACTGGTATTGCCCTCACTATTGATACTGGTGCGTCCTACAGTATCAATGGGTCTGTAGAAGACCTTGAGTTGATTGAGACTAGCGCAGGGGCTACGGCCACAGGTATTTCTGTTGGCCCGTCAAACGGGTGTGTACATTGCAAAGTTAAGAATGCAACGATCATTGGGTTCCAAACGGAAACCTTATCAAATGCTAATAGCGCAAAGTTTAGCGATGTAGTCTTTGGTGCGTGCTCTAGTGCTGCAAGTAGTGTCGCACTACAAGTTGGTGGGTCTGCTGATGACAATAAGGTAGAGGGCGGGCAAGCCTTCAATTGTGCCACACTAGTGAATATCACCAATAGCAATCCCGTGTGGATTGAGCAGCTACTCATGGCGAATGCCTCATCTGTATGGGTCAGTGATTTATCTAGTGGAATATTCCACTGTGTTGAATGCCACTGGTTCAACCAAGCTGCTGGTGTAGTGACAAATTGGTTTACCAGCAATGGTGTGACGGACATAGCCTCTTCACACTTTGAGGATGCACGTACAACAGGTTCCCCAACATCCTTCGCCACTCAGACGGGTGGGCAGTTGATGTTCAACCATAACTACCTAGCCACTTACGGAGGAGAGACGGCCACTGAATTTGTGGCCTTCAGTGGGGGGGCGATAGGGAGTTTTGTAGGTAATACTAATATCAACTCAGCAGCAGTTCCCCTCCTATGGAATGCAGGGTATACCCCAGCCCCAGTTGCGGTAGGGAATGTAAGTACCGCAGGGGAGTCTTACGTAAATTCAGTTACGACTTGCGGTACGATTGCCACGAATGGGGGATGCACGAATGTTGCTGGACAGAAAGCTCACTGTGTTGCCGGGATTGCTACACTTTCTGGTGGTACATCCACGATTACTGGGCTTAATCCCGCATTCACAAGTTCAAGTACTTTTTTCGTGAGCACTAATGATCTCACAACAATTGCGAATCCTAGTAAGGGTGTACCTGCTAGTGGAACATCAATTACTTTTACTGGAACAGGTACAGACAACATTTCATTCATAGCCTGTGGTACCTAGTGTAATGATTACACTTTGAGAGAGGTGTTTTGATGCCTTCTTATGCCAATTCTGGGTTGGGCACGATGCTTCCTAACCCCATACCCCCTACAGTGCTATGGCCAGGGGATCAGAAGTATGTATTTGGCACATCTCCCAATAACCCAGGACAAATCTCCACCCCCAATGACAGTAACGTAATCACTGAGGCTGTCCAAGTCGGGGAGCGTAGTATAGCGGTGGTTTTGGCTGCCCGTCCGGGTGGGGGAGCACCTCCTGGGTGTATGGTTCAGGTGATAGCTTCAGCTAACCCCGGAGTCGCTGAGATTGATGTACAGGACGCGGCTGTAGATGCAGATGGGGCATATCTGACTCAGACTACCTCCGCAGCCTATAAGATGACTGTGTGGACAGCTCTCATGGACGGCTCTGGGCGGTATATTAGCACCACTCAACTTCAGCCTGAAGGGGCAGGATTCATCACCCTAAAGGTCATTGCCAATCCTAATGCTGCGACTTACACAGCTAAAATAGTTTACGTGTGATATGGAATCTGTCTACAAATCGAAGACTTTCCTTGAGGCTGAGGAGAGCTTTCTCAAGGCCAAGCGTGGGGAGCCTACTGTAGAGCCTATCCCTAACTTCACTCCCAGGGTGAGAGAGAAGGATCGACCCCGTAGACTCAAGAAGTTTCGGCCAGTTGTGGAAGCCCAGAAAGCCCTGAGGAAACTTAGCACTCTCGAATATTTCAAAAGTATTTTGAGTGATGAGGTGGAGAAGCATCTGTGGATGGCCTTTATAACGGGTAAGGTTCCCAAGTTAGACCCGTGGGGGAAGAATGTTCTAGATGAAAATGGGCAGATAGTTATGGTAGATATAGAGCTGAACCCTATATCTTGGAACGCTTTCAAGCGGGCTGTGGAGTATAAGCGGGGTATGCCTCTCGTAACTGTAGAGGACAATACTGAGAAGGGCCAGAAAGTCGTGGAGATTATCACTATTGGAGCTAACCCCCAACTGTTCCAATCTCAAGCTGAGGCTCAGGGCTTGCTGGGAATTAGGAAAGCCCCATCTCCGATTGAGATAAAGCCAGAATTGATTGAGGAGAAAGTGTAATGATTACACTTGGAAAAAGGCTCCTACAGAGAGGTTTTGGGAATCATCCCCTCTTTGGTACAATCTTGTTGCTATTCAATATGATTGGAGTGGGATGGTTGGGACATTTAGCTTATCAGCAGGGCAACTTCCCTACCAGCTCAGGTGGGGGAATAAGCCAAGTAAGTTCGCTGCCTGCTACTTGCACCCCAGGGCAGGGATACTCGTTGCCAACTGGCGGCGTAGTATTCTGTGCGGCGAATGGGACTTCTTATACTGGGGGTTTAGAGAACGCCATCCAGCCGTCTGCCTACGGCGTGACGATGAACGCCAAGATGTGCCGTGACTCGAACGCTCAGTTCACTACGACAACGAGCGTAACGTGCCCTACTGCGAATTTCACTTCTGCCGATGTTGGCAAAATTATTTTTGGTACTTGCTGTGGCCTGAATGGGGGGGCTAATCATCCAGCGTCCACACTAATTCTTCCTCAATCTACCATTCTTACCGTTAATAGCTCAACAAACGTTACCGTAGGTAGTGCCGGGACTGTGACGACTTGCGCGGCTGGTGCTTCTGGTTGCCTACTCATCTGGGGCACAGATGACAGTACAGCTTGGGATAATGTATGGACGGCTGCGACAGGGACAGCGGGACATTGCTTCCCGATTCAAATGGGCGGCGGGATGTCTCTTATTCAGACAGGTAAATTCCTTTCCACTGTTTGCAACACCGGGATTACGGGGACCGGTTCTCAGGGCGCTTCTATCGTCGGCCTCGGCTACAAGGCGAGCCAGTTTGTTCCGACACCAAACTTCAATGCCGCGACTTGTAACGGAACAGGTCAAATAGGACTCAACAATGTATGCTTCGGTCCCGGCCAAGGTTTTCAACTCATTAATGCTGGCATCTGGGGTGGTGAGTACGGCAACACAACGAACTTTAATGGGAAAATATTTGTCGATGTTGGCATTGATTCTTACTTGCTAAATACACTCTTTGCTGGGTTAGCTTCTGGTGCTGGCACGATGATCGGTGTGCAATTTGAATCAAGCGGCCAAACGCCATCCACGATGATTGTTGATGGATTTGGAGGGTTTACGCTAGCGGACCCTTCCTGTAATGTCATCGGCGGTATTTATAACGTTTTCGTCAATAGTTTTTGCGGTAATACTGGTGGCGTTGCACTGAACGTAGCCTCTGGTGCAACCCTGACGGATTATGGGGGATTTTATAATGGTGGAACTACCTCTAATTCAACGCTGACGCAAAACGGCACTTTCAAAGGAATAGGGACACTGTTTGCAAGCGGGTATACGGGGGCTGGTACACAGGCACTTGTGGTGGCGAACGCGAACTCGCTCACTTATCTTACCAATGCCATTTTGAAAACGACAGGCACGGCCAACGATACGGCCCTATTTTTCACCTCGGCATCAGCCAAAGTGTGGTCGCTCGGTACGCAATATACCGGAGGATCGGCAAATCACGATATCGGCCAGAGCGTAATGGGTACGTTCTTCGATCTTGGCGGAAACACTTTCAATACAGGTCCGGCAGCGGGCACAATTTTACCAACTTGCGTATTTACTTCTGGCGGGGGGACAACGCCTTCTTGCACCTTGCAAGCCGGGAGCACCAATGAAAAGGGTACGATCATCGCTAGTACGGGAACAGGTTCTCCTCAGTCATCGGGAACCATCACTCTCACTTTTGCAGGAACATTTGCGGGTGCCAGTGGTGCTGTACCATCATGTACTTTCACAATAAACAATAGTGGCACAGCTTGGGGTGCTGAGTCTCTCGTTCAAATTAATACCCAGTCCACCACGGCACCAGTTATCGCTTGGGTGAACATTGCATCTATCGCGCTTACACCTCTTGCTGTTTCTTCTCCATATCGTATTGACTATACCTGTGGGGCAAAATGATAAAATATAGGTCACTCCTATTCTTAACCCTACTTACTTCGCTTTTTTTGCTTCCCGCCCAGCCGCAGGGAACTATGTCCTTGCCGTTCCGCGCTCCAGTGTATTGCATGGGCAAGGTTGGCGCTGGCGTCGTGAACGCCTGCTCCTATCCTTTCGTTTTGCCCAACACTACTGGCATCCTGATTTGCCGTCAGTGCCAAGCGTCACCTCCCGTGGATAATCACGGCGATGTGTGGCATCAAGACCAATGCTCACCGTTCGATAACGGCGATTGTGCGTATAGCACGCATTTCAATGTGTCATATGAAACTGGCGGCCCAACAGTAACATTCCCTGCTGGCGAAGGCTTTGAAGTATTTCTGCTCATGTACAGCGGGAATTGGACATTCGACCAAGGGCAAATCGGCACTTACGATCAGCAAAACTCAGCGTTCTCTGATTGCACAAACGGCGGCGATTGCCCATACCACTGGACACTACCCGTAGAAGTTGACCCCGGAGAACTGTTAATCACTTGGGACAATGCAAATACTTATAACTCTGGTATCGCCGTTCCCGGCTTTGGCTGGAACATCGAAGGTAACGGCGGCAACTTCGCCATCGAGGACATGATTGCGCCAGTGCGAAGTAGCTATATCGGCTCGATGCAATGGAACGACCTTACCGGATACAACGGCGGGGGGAGCCACTGGTTGATGGGCATTGCGGCTTACGTGAAACAATGAGAAAACTACTTTTAGCACTCTTGCTCGCTTCGCCGCTCGCGGCCCAGACGCGCATCGCCTGCGGACATTCAGCTCCCTACACCGATTCGATGGGGAATGTCTGGGCCGCCGATAATAGTGTCTCTGGCGGCACGCCGTACAGCGTCACAGCTCCCATTTCCGGTACGCCTAACTCTGGGCTATTCGACTCTCTCCGCTACGGCGTTTTCACCTATACGATTGCCGTGCCAAATGGCAGCTACAGCGTCAATCTTGAGTTTGCCGAGACATGGGCCAACGCCGCTGGCGTGCGCGTATTCAGTATGCAGATCAACGGCGTTTCCGTGCTGACGAACTTCGATGTATTCGCCAAGGTAGGAAAGAATGCCGCCGACATAGAAACATTTCCTGTCACGGTGACGAACGGAAGCATCGTGATTCGGTCTGTCGCCGTTACGCAGAGTCCTATTCTGAATGCTATCGACGTTGAGCCGGGAACTCCACCGCCATTCGTTTGGGTTATGCCCGGTCTCGGCACAGCTACTTTCACGATGTACGTCCCGCCTGCTTGCGGACCTAGCGACGGCGCGTGCTCTATCACGATTATGATTTGCGACATGAACAATAATTGTACGACTGGCAATACAGGCTCGCTATATCTCATCAAGACATCGAGCCTACCCAATCCGCAAGTGCTTACGATCCCGGTCGTGACAGTGACGCAGCCGTGATGATGTGGCTACGGAACCAAGGGCCGTGCTCAAAGAAGTACTAGACAAAGAGCCTGACTACTTCCGTATTCCCGTGAAATTAAATGGTAAGGATAAAGAGAACATTCAGAGGATTCTGAATGGTAGAGAACCTCTAGAGGATGCGGAATTGATAGTTAGAGTGAAACCGAAAGTGTAATGATTACACGCACCCCATTTCAAATTAAGCTCCAACCCAAGCAATCTCTAATGGATTGGCTAATGGAGAACTCCAAAGCCTCTTGGCTAGGGTATGGAGGCTCCCGTGGTGGAGGTAAGTCGGGGGGGATGCGTCGTATCATGTTACGTAGGCGCTTACAGCATCCCCATACTAATGGCTTAATCCTTCGCCGGGTATGGGATGATGTTGAGAAGAACCATGTCAATAAGATGTGGGAAGAGTTTCCGGCCCTCCATGAGTATTATAAGGTCCAATCGAAGGTTATCGAACTCCCAGAGAGTCTAGGTGGAGGCCGGATATTCTTTGATGGGGCTGAGAATGAGACAGACGTAAAGCGCAAAGCCTTTGGTCCCGAATACTATGATGTGATGACGGACCAAGCAGAACAGTTCTCCGAGTTTGAGCTTACACAGCTCAAGACTATTTGCCGCTGGCCTAATACTCCAGAGCATTCGTGCAAGTTCCTGTTGGGATTCAACCCTGGGGGCCAAGGGGCAGCCTTCCTACAGCGTATCTTTTACTTGAAGGAGTACCATGAGCGTGAAACACAAACGGATTATGCGTTTCTCCCCGCTTTTGGATGGGACAATATCGAATGGTCCCGTGCCGCCCTCTCAGCCGATGGGTATCCCGGTGACTGTTTGGGTAAGGAGTGTGGTAAGTGTGCTTCCTGTGTTTACTACTCATGGTCTGACGAGAAACGTTTCGAGTATTACATCACTCGTAGTCAATACGGCCAAGAACAGAATCGCCTCCCGGCCCACATGCGGGCAGGCCAACTCTTAGGGGACTTCAAAAAGTTCTCTGGACAGTACTTCTCCAACTTTGATGAGAATGTCCATGCTTGGAACCTAGAAGAGATAGTTAGACAGGAGCATTGGCCTATCTGGGGCGGGTTTGACTGGGGCTTTGTTCACTCTTCCGTATTCCTGTGGCATACTCAGGCCGGGTATCAAGACGATAATGGCAGGTATCACCGTCTCATCATCACCTTCCGTGAGTTTGTGACTGACCACATGAGTGAGCGTGCTCTTGCCGAGGAGATTTCAGCCGTCAATGATGGTCTAGTCCTCCAGAACATCTATGCTGGGCACGACCTGTGGAAGAAAGAATCGAATAAGAGCACCAAAGAGGCTGCCATGTCTGAGGTATTCCGTAGGAATGGCCTGCCCACCATGAAGAAAGCCACTATCGACCGGGTAGATGGGTGGAGATTCCTCCACCGGGCCTTGGATGAGGGCGAGTGGATCATCACTAAGAACTGTAAGAATGCTTGCCGAGCTATTCCCACTGCTGTAGTGGATGATAAGCACCCCGGTAAGGAAGAAGACATACTCAAGACCAATACGATGTATGATGACGTGTTAGATTCTCTCCGTTACGGGGTCTATTCTGAGTATGCCCCCAAGAAAGAGTCTGACAATGTGGTGTTTATGCACAAGGTATCCCACTTGAAGGACCCAACCAATCGGGCTATCCAGCTTATGAAGCTGAATAGCGAGAAGACCAAGAAAATGAACATGGCCGGGATGATAAACAGCCGTAGTTTGGGCAGGTATAGGCGGTATGCATCATGAAAACATTGTTCAAATGGTGTAAGCTCTGCAATAAAGTCACAGAGCATGACATTCTAAAGTGGTTTGGTCATCGTTCTGAAGTCTGCAAGGTGTGTTGGAAATGAAATTGCCATTCATCCTCCGTTCCCGGCATGATTCCGTGGTGACAGCTCTAGTTGCCAACCTGGATGTACGGGCAGAGTTGATTATGAAGCTCAAGGACATTATTAAGCTAAGAGATAGTGAAATTTTGGCTCTCAAGCTAACTTTGGAGTCTAAGAAGTGTAATGATTACACTCCAGAGGCTACCGAAAAGAAGAAAATGGCTGATCCTGTGTTCTCTGGCCGTTCTGGGTGGAGGACTAGAGCACAAATGATGAGTGAGGCCACTATTCCGGTTGCTGGGGACTCCGCAAAGCAATTAGAAGCTAAAGTGAAGAAGGAAGGCGGCACTGTATGAGGAGAAATGAGGTCCAAGCTGCCCTAATCAGGGGTTATGCTGAAGGGAAGAATCTGGAGGTGTATGAGATTATGGGGCAATGGCTTTTCCCCATCTATGCTGCGAGTGGAGGACTTGCCACCAAGTATATCACCTACTTTGTCAATCCCGACTCAGGGTATAAGGTTCCCCGTGACGGGGAGGACTTGGGCCGAGAAGGTAGCTGCAATCCAGCTCTAATAGCTATTGAGTTTGAGTACTTCTGGGATGATGGAGAGACTATTGAGCATTTGAAGTCTGTTGTTGGTGCTGCCCTACTAGTTAAGGAGATAGAAAATGTATCAGCACGGCAAATTTAGGTCAACTGGCGAAAAGGGTCCCAAGCCTGCTCCTGCTGAGAAGTCTATGGACAAGACCAAGGAAATGATCCACGGGAAGGCCCAAGAGCCTCATGGTGGGGGAAGTACTGAGGAACATATCACCAAAACTCACCCCGGAGTGACTCAGCCTCACCCTCAGACTGGAGTACATGCTTTCCACGTTCATCATACTGGAGGTGGGAAGTTCACCAGTCATACTCACCATGATGGCGGGGATGTGGAGACTCGCCAACATGACAATGAGGCTGAAGTGAAGGATGCCCATGAGCAAGCATTCCCGGCTGGGCAGGGAGACATGGAGAGTGCTCAACACCTGCCAGATGATGAGTTTGGAGAGTCCCTTGGGGGAATCGGCGGCAACCAGCCAAGCCAGGGCTAGCCGTTGGGTTGGCTCTCTGGCGAACAAAGAGATTGTAGAACTAAAAGAAAGGTTTGTCAAGGGTTATTTCAGATGGGCCTAGGTCAACAATTCCTGCCAAAGCCACAATTTAGCACAGCCAATCCCTATTGGCAGGACCCTCGTAAGTTCTGGGTGGGATTCTCCCCTGAAGTCATGCCCAGAATGAGTGCCAGAGATTTCCTGTATGCTACCACCTGGGAAATATGGAGGTGGGATATACATGGAGCCTTCTGTGTGAGGCAAGCTACACAGTTGACAGTGCGGTTGAATTTCCGAATCGGGACAGTAAATCAAATCAAGGAGATACGTAAAGATGCGAAGACTCTTAAAGCAGGTATCAGTACTGCTTGTTGGTTGGGCACTCGTATTCGGGTCAACAGTACCAACCGCACAAGCACAGCAGAACCCGCCTAGCAATCAGTCCTTTGTTGGTGGGAAGTTCGTGGCCCGTCAGTATGCTTACCCTGGTGTCACTATCGCACCTGGGGTAAATAACCCGGCTGGCGTGGCTACCATTACCCTCCATACTGGACAGGTTAGGTTGCAGGATGGCCGTACTATTGTGCCGTTCTCGGCTGGTGGGCAGAACATCCTTGGCAATCCGGGGCCTACCGCAGCCCCAGCTATCCCTATCTATGTAGGAGCTGGGACTACCCGTGAACTTGTGACTCCTACGGCTGTCTCTGGCTGCTTCATTGGTGCCCCACAGGATATTAGCTGCAAGATCACGGCTACCTTCGCCAATGCCCACGGCACTGGAGAGCTAGTCACCTCTGGTAGCTTTGGCATCCAAGAGGCAATCAATGACGCTATCTTTTGGGGTGGTGGTGTTGTCTCTGTGGACCCTAGTGAGAACTTCTATGCTGGGAGTGCTCAAACTATCACTACTGCTATGGCGGCTGCCAACGTAGTTCCTGGGGTATGCCTTGAGGATGATCGTACAGGCCAACCCACTCTATGGGAGCCTCTAGCTGGAGCTACCACCCTTGCTGCTCCTGCTACTTTGACGGCAGTTACAGCACTTCCCTCTACCACTCCAGTAGGCACATTTACGGCTACTGCCTACAATATGTGCATTGCCTATGTGGACATACTGGGGCAAGAGGGGCCGTGTTCAACATCATTTGTCAATACGGGAGCTGGGGCTACTAGCTCTTTTATCTTCTCTGCGCCTGCTGCATCCCCTGGTGCTGTGGGCTACACCATCTATATTGGGTTGACTGCTGCCGGGTCTACCACCCTTCAATATAAGGTCCCGCTAGTCTTGCAGCCTACTGTTGTTGGTGCTTACCCGCTGACGAATGGCGTATGTGCAGCACTGACTACTGTGGAGCTAGTGACTCCAGCCTGTGCAGTAGCTAACACTACCTTCAATCAGGTTGGATCAACTGCGACTGTGACGGCTATCACCTTATCCACATCTCCAATTCAGCCGGAATCCACTACTACCTCCTCGACTACCGTATATGTCCCTAATCCTGGTGGGCGTACAACTTACACCTATGCACCGACAGCGGGTCTAGGTGCTCCTGGTGGTATGCCGTCCGCTTGGCTTCCGTTCGTCATTGGTGCTGCTGCTGCTACTACGGTCCCCAATGTGGTAGCTACAATTAATCTACCTCCACAGTTTGCCAATGTGCTTGGTCGTAAGTTCCAGATTTGTGGAGACATGACTACGACCGCATCAACGGCAACCATTGTTGATATACAATTTCAGTATGATGCAATGGGTATTGATACAGCTGGTAAAGGTGTTCTCATTGGTGATGAGACGGCTACTGTCACTGCCTTAGTTACTGCTGGGCACGCTACCTTCTGTCAGGATTTTATGACAACTGTAACGAGTGCAGCGGTGACTGGAGGGTCAATCAACCACACTAATAGCTATGGCGGTGTTGCTGGGCTAACCGCTGTTGCTGGTGGGGTACTGGCTGATGCCATGACGGGGGCTACTAATGGTGGTACGGCCCTTCTCAACTTGGCATTGGATAGCCGTATCAACATTATCTATCTGCACCAAACCGCTACTGATGGTGCAGGTTGGACGATGCAACACCTGACCATCAAGCAAATCTAACATGCCTTGGAATCAGGTCATGCATAAATGGAAGGCCGGGGCCTTAAAGTCTGGAGGTTCCGGCAAGCCTGTGAAGAATCAGAAACAGGCTGTAGCCATTATGCTTAGTGAGAAACGTAAGGCTAATTCTGGGGATGAGGAGTATAAGGCCAAGCCGGGGTGGAGACGTGCATCGAGATGAGAAACCCGAAAAAGAAAAGTACACGCACGCGGAAGTCCACTATGAACACCCATCACACCATGATGATGAACGGTGCTCTGCTTGCGTACACTTTATCTCCGGTTCAACGCCTCGTTGCGAAAGTGTACAATCGCCGATCAGAGGACCGGACTGGTGCAAACGATTCAAGAGGAAGACGTGGGTGAGGAGAGCCTCACATGGCTAATTGGATTAAAGCTGCAATTAAACACCCTGGCAGGATGAAGAACCTAGCCAAGAAACACGGTATCTCCACCCAACAGGAATTGCAGCGGGACAAGAGTAAAGGTGGGTCATTGGGACATGCTGCACGTATGGGCATCACTTTGAGCCACATGCACAAAAAGTAGTGAAGTCTGGATGTAATCATTACACTTCAGAAGGAGGAGAGATGAGTGAAACTGGTACACCACTCACAGTCGCAGATTTGCAGGCACAGAAAAGTGCTGCTGCTGAGGCTGCTGAGAATCAACAGGCTCAAGTAGTAGCCAAGCAGGAAGGGGCACCCGTAGTCGATGTTCCAGCTGTGGATGCCCCCGTGAAGTCCCCCCAGGAAGTAGCGGCTGCTGCCCATGCTGTGGAAGAGGCTCGCCGTGCTGCCCAAGTAGACTTTGATCCCAAGCTGCATGGGGTTGGAGTGCATCCGGCTATGGGTCCACAGAACGTGGCGGAACTGACCAAGTTTGTCTTGGAACTTGCAGCCCGTGTTGCTGCCCTAGAAGGAAAGTAGATGCAAACGTTTGACGTATCGGGGCAATTTCTCCACCCTAAATTATTCATTAGTATATTTAGGGAGGTACTGAAGATTGCCCCGGCACGCTTCCTCACATTGAGGATACACCCGGACCGCTATAATGACCTATATAAGCTGGCTGATGTTCCAGAGTCCATTCAGGTTGGCGCTGTTCCGGGGATGCTAGGCCGAATGATATTAAAGGTGAATTGTATTAAGCCCCCCATCGGGGTTAGTGATGGTATCCAGATACTTAAGGACCCTAAAGCGGACACCACTAAGTTAGTGTTTGAGTTGCACGGGATACCGGAATTCATCGTAATCCATTTGGCTCCATTCGTTACATGACTCTACCACCTAAAGCCTTGTCAGTTCTGATTGACATTAAACGAGAGCTACTCGCCCAGAGCGTAACATTACTACCAATACCACCAGTACCCGACAAGGCAAATGTAATGATTACACGCAAGCACTCCCATGTTATGCGTCATGCCCGTGACCGTGGCAGGGCTGTCCAGCGTATGTACCAAAGAGGTGATCTGTAGTGTCCACTACTGCTGTACTGCCTTCTGAGCTGCCTGACGATTCAGAGCAGGCTCTACCAGACCAAGAGCAACAGGCTGGTGAAGGTGAACAGCCTGATTACGGCCCTTGGAATGAGAACATTCCCCAGCAGTGGCAGGACTGTTTACTCAAACTGGCCCGCAAGTATTGCGATGAGTTCCGGTATCCCCGCCGCTTAGAGGTGATGCAGGCATGGCGTGCCCGGTCCTTCTGGCGGGAACTACAACACCTGAGCTGGAACTGGGATGGAGATTGCTGGGATGTTCTTGGGCCTGCTGGTGCTAACACTTCTAGTGAGACTACCAAGCGTGACAGTGCTGTACTGTACTCCACCAATATGTACCAAGGGTTTGGGGAGTCCTTTATGGCTATTGTCACCCAGACTGTCCCTAGTCTGCGCTTTGAGCCAGAGGACCCAGAGGATGCTGCTGATATAGAGACTGCTGCCAATGCCGAGTCCATGCGGAAGCTCATCCAGCATGAAAACGATCCCATTAAGCTGATGACTAAGGCAGCTTACTACGCTTGGACGGATGGTAGGATTCACGGGTGGACTCGATGGGAAGTGGATAAGCGTACCGGGCAGCCCCGTGAAATGCAGTCCATTGAGGGGTCAATGGAGGTTAAGGTTCCCATCATCCATGAGGAACTGTGTGAGTATAACTACCTCCAGTACTCTAATGAGTATGCCGTCGCCACTGTACGGGCTAAGGTGAAGAAGAGGGCCTTCAAGGATAAGGATTACTATAAGAAGATTAGGGGTGGTAGCCACGGTAATGGGCAGGATATATGGGAGCGTACTGCCCGTATCTCTGTGAAGCAGGGCATATCCATGCGCTCTGCTGGTGGGGATACCTATGCGGCCCTAGTCACTACTCAGAGAACGTGGATGCGGCCCGATTGCTTCTTAGATGAAGAGTGTGGGTGTGAAGAGATTTACGATGACTTGGTGAAGCTGTACCCATTGGGTGTCTATCTAGAAGTGGACAATGGGACGTACACGGGTTCCCGTAATGCCACGATGGACGATGAATGGACCGTTGAGAATATCATGGAGGGTGACGGGTCATTCAGGAATGCAAAGGGGACCTGTTTAGTCTCAGTACAAGAACGCTCCAACGATATTATCAATGTCACCCAGGATGTTTATGAGAAGACACAGCCCGCCTCTCATTGGGATGACAAGCTATATGATTTAGATGGGATGAAACGGCAGCGGTCTATGCCAGGGGCTAGGTATGGCATCAATCAGGGTGAGTTGCCTGCCGGGGACCAACTAGCGGGTCACGTATTCTTTGAGCCTGCTGCTATGGTTAGCCCTGATATGCTCCAGTACCTAAAGGAGTTGATGACAGACATACCGGAGTTCCTGACTGGTATCTCCGCTATTCTGTTTGGGTCTGATTCCAGCGGGGACAAGAGTGGTAAGGCTCTGTCCATTCAGCAAGCAGCCGCTATGGGCCGTATTGGTTTGCCATTCCGGGTTATGAAGAGGTTCTATGCCGGGATGATGGAATTGGCTATCCGGTGTGGTGGGCGTAACCGTAAGGAAGACTTTGTGAAGGGTATCCCCGATCAGAACGGGAACATAGAGACGATTGCTGTCCGGGTAGGTGACTTGGCTGGTAAGGTCCGCTGCTATCCTGATAAGGATGAGAACTATCCAGAGAGTTGGACTTCCAAGCGGGCTACCTACATGCAGTTACTTCAGGAAGGGAATACAGACCCAACCATGAAGGCTATCCTGGCTAACCCTGAGAATCAGAACTTGGCTAAGAGGTTGATTGGGTTACAGGAATTGACTATCCCAGATGCGGCTAGCTGGGATAAGCAGATGGTTGAGATTAACTTTATGCTGGAGGAGCCTCCATCACCTCCTCGAGAGCAACCTCCTGTACAAGTCCCCAATCCGTTACAGCCTCAGACGATTGAGACTATTCAGCCTCCACCCACTCCACCTAAGAGCACTGTTCCCATTGACCCAGACTATGACAACCATGTTGCTGAGTTCCTGACGGTAACTATCTGGATTAATAGTAAAAAAGGGCAGACTGCCAAAGTCAAGAATCCAGTCGGGTTTATGAACGTGAGATTGCATGGCCTAGAGCATAAAGCTGAGATAATGAAGGCTATGGCACCACCTCCGGGTCCGCCTCTTACGGCACCCGCGACAGCCCCACATCATGGGGCACCCGCTGCTGGGGCACCAGGGCATGTACCGCCTAGTGCCCCTCCAGCAACTCCACCAGCAGGTGGAATGTAATGATTACACCACGATCTTTGGGCCATCTGGGAACGGACCCCAGCCTGTAAAACAGGGAAACCGAGGCTCACAGGAGGCAGTAAATGTCAGTCACAGGACCAACCTCATTATCAGGAGGAGGCTCAAGCGTCACGGAGGAGCCGATTATCCCCGATACTGAGCTGGAACCGTCATCTACTCCAGATGAAGGAGTCCAGGATGGTGATACAACCCCTACACCAGATGGCACAGAGCCGGAGGTTATAGGGAAGCCAGGAGATGATAAGGGAGACATACGGGAAGATGGCCGGGTAATTCCTAAATGGATGCGTGCGCTAAAGGACACCGATCCTGAAGCGTTCAAGCGTGCCAAGACGGACTTATTTGACTTGCAGGGCCGTAGGTCTATCCATCCGACTGTCCAAGCAGCCCGTGAGGAACATGATTTGATACAGTCCGTAGGTGGGAAGGAAGGGATTGAGAGTCTCCGAGGAGATGCTACTTTCTTCAAGGAAGCTGCCAATCAATTCCTAAAGGGTGATCCAGCATTCGTCAAGGACCTGTGGGATGAGGACCCGATTGCTGCTGCCCTCCACGTTCAGCCTATGCTAGAAGCCTTCAAGACTAAGGACTTTGAGGGCTATCGGACTACTATCGCACGAATGCAGGACACGGAGTTACAAGCTGTGGGATTCGGGCCTGCTTTGAAGAATCTCATTGATGCTGTTGAGAAGGGGGATAAGGAGACAGCTCTAAACATTCTCGTTAAGGGCGTGGATGCGCGGGGCAATCCGTCTAACTTTGTCTCTTGGTACAACAGCATCGGGGATATTGCAAAGAAGGCTGAGGACCCACGGGTTAAGTCTCTCCTGGCTGAACGGGCTAAAGCGCGTGAGACTCAGACACAGACAGAGCATAACGAGTTCCTCAAGTCATACCGTGGAGAAGCCATCAACACTGTTGTAGGTGAAGCTGAGAAGGTGTTCGATAGCTTCTTTAAGGGACGCAAGCTAGACCCGGAAGATAGGCTAGACTTGCTTCGGGATGCAGTCAAACTCGCTAACTCTAAAGTGGAGGCTGATAAGGCTTTCATGGAGCAGCGAGAGAAGCATCTTGAACTTGGGGACCGTCACTCTGCTTTGCAACTGACCAAAGCGCGGTTTTCCCGTGAATTGCCGGATGCTGTCAAGCGCATAGCACGGCGCTATGGCATGGCTTCCGGTACTCCTGCTAACGGAACACAGAGACAACAGCAACAGCCCGCTGGTGGTGGAACACAGCCAGCAGGTGGGTTTGTTGCTGTCAATGCACGGCCCGATGGAATGGACATAGACCGTGGCAGAACCACCAATGAGATGATTCTCTCCAAGAGGGCCATACTCAAAGATGGTAAGAAAGTGGATTGGTCTAAGGTCAAGTAGTGTAACTGCAAAGTGTAATGATTACACTTCTGGCCTAGCCAGAAAGGACTGACAGTGGCACCAGGAACAAACAATAACGCGATTGCCTTGCAGATTGAGGCAGTTCGACCTGAAGTCCCTCTTCTTTACCAGTTGGATAAGACCCTACTGGGCATGATTAAGAAGAAGGCCAAAGGTCTTCAAACAGTCTCATCCCGTGCCTATCGTGCCCCGGTTGAGATTACCGCAGGTGGAGCAATCAACCAGTTTAACCCGGATGGCGGGAACTTGGGACGCGGCTCTGCCCTCAAAACGGAAGTCATGCTTATCAATCAGTTCTATTTCAACTTTGCGGTAGAGTATACCGCACTGGCTGAGATTGCAACTGATGATAAAGAGAAGGCGGTTGAGAATTACGTCACCCGTCAAATGACCCGCATGATGGAGCAGTTTAATGCTGGTATCGAAGCAATCTTGGCTTACGGAGACAGTTCCGGTACCCTTGACACAGTAGTTAGCGTGGCTGGGCAGGTCGTAACTGTCAACAATGCCAATCAATTCTTTGATAACCAGATTATCCAAGTGTTTACTGCGGCTGGTGTCCTACTGGGCATCTTCCAAGTACTCACTGCGGACGCCCTCGCTAATACCTTGACTGCTGATCCCAGCACTCCTCTCCCGTTGGGGATGGCTGCTGGTAACTTCCTATCAGTCAATGGTTGCGTTGGCCCTTCTGTGGCTTCCTCTTCCCTGAACGGTGTCAATACTCTTCAGATTAGCTCCAGCGTTGGGAACTATCTCGGTATTCAGCGGGCAGCTTACCCTGGCCGTTTGTCTACCCCCTTCATAGCTGGGAATAACTCCTTCATCACGCCTCAGCGTGGCCGTGCTCTCATCAATTTGGTCCGCACCGCAATGGGTATTGAGTCCCCCGATGCGTCCAAGTTTGTGTGGCACATGAATGTTGACCAAGAGGCTGCTATCGAGAATATCGGCCTCATCGTGTCCAACATCATCCAGAATCAGCTCAAGGGTGATGCATCTGAGGACATGCTGAAGAAGATGCCTCCCAAGACCTTTGGTGGGCGTCCCATCTTTGCCAACATTCACGCGCAACCTGGGCGGATTGATGGACTCCCGCTGGAACACTGGTTCAGGGCTGAGATTCAACCCTTGGACTTCTATGAAGTCAACGGGCAGACCTTGTTCCCCATTAACTAATGCTATGGTAATGATGGAGGGCTTGCAGCTTCCTTCATCACGTACCTATGGTGGGGCTGGAACCTTGCCAGTGAAAACCTCCGTGCGGGGTGCTATTCAACTGGCAATGGAATTCCTACCGGGTTTCGAGAGTGGCCCGGTATAAATTCTCTCTGATTGACTTGAACGCTGAGAAGCCAACAAGGGGCAAGCCGAAAGGCAGCCTGAACGACTAAGCGAGAGAACACCCGAGAGGGTGATGCGATAGTCTGAGCTGCACCGAATATGAAGGTGCAGAGGTGAGCAGAAATGACTTACCCCAGTCTTTTAAGGCTGAGTAACAATCTGACTTCGGACGCTAGAAGGAGCTTATAGCTTCCTTCATCACGTACTTGACATGTTCTGGCCTCTATGCTACTGTGGGTAGAGGCCAGATTCATGTCACATCCTCAATACTACACAACCAAGTCTGTCAGAGCTAGAAGGCAAGGTAGGCTGAAGTTTTACTTCAAGATTACGCTAGAACAGTATGATGAGATGTTGGAGTCTCAAGGTGGAGTTTGTGCTATCTGCAAGCAGCCTCCAATGCTCATCCGTCTGTCTGTGGATCACGACCACAAGTGTTGTCCCGGACGTAAGTCTTGTGGCAAATGCCTCCGGGGGCTAATCTGTCAGAGGTGCAATGCAATGTTGGGCTATATCGAAACTGACAACCTTCTTGGGGCTATTCGGCAATACCTGAAAGTGTAATCATTACAGTGGACACAATCATCGAAAAACGAGAAGTTCCCGCTTGGGTAGAGCACATCATCACCCGCAAGGGTGGACTTAACCCTTTTGGCAAGCCCAATTTCCGGGTCATCTGGGGCGGCAATCGCACCTACCTTGTGGGTGGTATGTTCAAGGATGTCACCACCTTCAAGGATGCTGAGGGCCGGGATAGAGCCTTTGTGATGGAAGTCCCTGACCTACGGACCATGCTCCGTTATCATCCCCACCGTTGGCACATGGAACTGTGGATGGGTCCTGAGTTCTACGGCACCCAAGAGGAGTGGTTCCAGAACACTTGGGATGATGTAGCCAAGCTACACACGATGGGACCCTACCCTACTGAGGGTGACTATGAGCATGTATTCTACTTGGCTCAATGTCCCCACATGGTTCCTGGGGATAAGGATTGGTGTATGCCCTGCCAAGTGGGGATGGGTGAGTATATCCCCCTTGAAGAAAACGTGCATGTCCTTGAGATGCAGATATACGCCCTGCTGAAGTCCCAGGACATATCGAAGAGTGCTGAGATGGCTTCCCTATTCATGCGGGAACATATCAAGCGCAATATTCGCAATAAGGTAGTGGGTGAGAGAGTGCGTGGGGCTATGCGGCCAAAGATTGCCACTCAGCCTACCTCATGGCAGGATGGCACCCGCTGTGCTGTACCTGAGCCTAAAGCCCACCAAGTTTTACAGGTTCCCCGTAAGAGTGTATCTTTGGGATTCAATCAAGTAGGAGCACCATCAAAAGTAGAGGAGAAGAAGAATGCCAAGCAAGAATGAAATTGCAGCAACCATGACCCGTAGTGAAGCTGCACGGGCTGGTATCATTGATGCCAACACAGCCGTAGAGAAGATTACCACCAACTCCAAGAGGATGTATGGGTTCACCCGGAAGATGGTCCCCAGTGACTTCCCCACTGAACCCAAGCTCTACATCTACAGCATCTCTGAGTATGGGGAACAGGTGAATCTTGGACCCGGATTCTCAGGGTATGAAGTCAAGCCCTGCCCTGCTGGTAAGCCCTACGGGGAGCCTTGCATTGTCCTCCCATTCAACTTCTTTGAAGAGGCTAAGGTTGACGTGACGGAGCACACCTTCACTAGCGGCAAGCAGATTGTTGAGGCTATCCTTCGGATTGGCCCTGGCATGAATGCCTCAATGGATCGTCGCCGCTTGGGGTGGTTTGTATCTGACTCCAATCCCCCGGCGGATGATGAGATTGCTCATGCCAACACTCTCTATACAGCCGAGTGTAAGCGGCTGTTTCAGGAAGCCAACCGCTATGCCTCAGCTAATCAGCTCAATGAGATTAACGAGATGCACCGTAGGGCTGCCCAGTACTTGGGTCAAACAGTGACCTGGGATAAGCCCCAAGAGAAGATGGTCGATTGCCCCGGCTGTAAGGAGAAGGTCCGTGAGGGGGCAGCCGTCCATGCCACTCCATATTGTGGGTACGTGTTTGATTGGCCCCTGGCAGTCAAGAACGGCCTACGCACCCGTAAGCAGATGGCAGAAGCTCTCGATAAGGAATAAAGCTTGACAACCCCACCAGCCATGTAGCTGGAATTAGGAGATTCAGATGCCTGTAGTCCAGAGTTCAGCCTATGTTTCGGTGGAGACAGTCACTACCCTCATTCGAGCAATAGCTAATGATATGATCTTCAGCCAAGCGGGGGAAATTCTTACTGACAATGCAAATTTTATGCTCCCGCTTTTGAATGACGCTTTGGAGTATTTCCAGAATGAATGCAATAATCATGGCATTGGAACATTCACTAAAGAAACAGTCATCACCCCCCTCACTCCTACTCAGGCTCCAGTTGACCCCGGAGTACAGGTTAATTTCAGTGACAGTGGATACTTCGATGGGGTACAGCTTAATACTGGACCGCAACAATTCGTCCCCCCCGACCTTCTTACGCCACTATTCCTCTGGGAACGGCAAACAGGAAGTACAGAGGATTGGGTAGAGATGGTAGAAAGGCCGGACGGTCTTCCCTCTGTATTACCTTCCGCAAGATTCAGGATATGGGAATGGAGACAGGACTCTATCTACATGCCTGGGGCTGTCCAAGAGAATGATATACGGTTACGGTATACAGGGTCATTAGCACAGTTCGTATCTGCTCAGGACACCCTGTACTTCCGTGGAGCTACTGGGGCACTAGCCTACTACATGGTAAGCTCCTACCTGATGAGCAAGAACCCGCAAGCAGCCACTCAAGCTGAGAGTAGAGCTAATGAGCGCCTGAATCAGATAGCTACTCGCAGTGCCCGAATGAAGCAGAGGGAGCCTATCACCAGAAGGTCCTATGGCAGTCCAACTGGTGGGAGAAATTTCATCCCGCCACACAACCATTAGATGTAATGATTACACTTCGACAGGAGGCAATATGGCAGTAACAATACTTGGTGCAGATGGAAACCCGTTTGACCAATCCAGCATTATGGCGTGGGGGGACCGTTTCATAAAGTGCCTCTATCGCTTTGTTCTCTCTGGAAATTACCCTACAGGTGGAGATACTCTTGACTTCACCAATGGGGGAGGCACTCTAGCGGCCCCCAATGCTGTACCCCCTGCTCAAGTTAGGGGGATAGCGTCCATAGATGTACGGCCACTTAGTAAGTTGACTTCTAGCTTTGCTGCTGCTGCTGGCCAGTATGAGATTATCGTCCCTGGTGGTGTAGTTCCTGTACCCTTCTCAGCAGTTAATGCCCTAAAGCTAAAGCTCATGCTGGACATAGCTGTGGAGTACGCTAATGGCGCTTATGGGGCAGATGCTCTTGGAGACTTCATCCAAGCTGAAGTATACTGGCTGCGCTAGTACTACTGCTCTAGTACTACTAGTACCCTGCCTCGAAAGTGTAATCATTACATCCCAGAAAGGGTCCGATGGCGTCTCCTGATGCTGGTAGCGTAGACCTGCCGTTGATGACCTTCGGTGGGCGTGTTACACAGTACAGCCCACAGGCTCTACCGCTAGGTGCATCCCCCTATAATCAAGATGTGGTGTTCTCTGGGGTGGACCCTTCTGGGGAACCTATTGTAGCTGCTGTGGCTACCCGTCCGGGGATGAAGCCGTTCTATGCTAATCCATTTGTAGGTAATCCTACAATCAATTATCTTAAGACGTTTGTAGACCTACAGGACATTATCCACCTCCTATCTGTAGATGGGCTGGGGACTGTGAGAGATGAATCCCCCTGCCCTACTGTTCTTGGAGCGCCTGCTGTCATAGGTAGTGTACTGGCAGCCTCTTTAGTCCAGTCGGATTCCCTACTAGGCCGGGAGTGGATGGCAATATCAGACCCTACAGATGGGTTTGGGATTGATATACCCAGACAATGGAATGGGAAGTATTTCGACCGAGTGAGCCAAGTAGGTCCTGGGGCACCTCCCATAGTCACTAACTTCCTCCCTCTTCCAGCTACCGTTACTGGGGCTGGAGCTGGAGCTGCCATCAATATAGCAGCCGCCCCTAATGGGGCTGTTACCACAGACTTTATCACTGTGCCTAACCCGCCTCCACCCCCGCCTCCACCGCCTGGACCGCATGGGCCTAACTACTTCTAATGGCTAGCTACTACAGTACGGCCACAATTACCACCACAGCCCCTCACGGCTTAGTGGTGGGGCAGATTGTTAACATTGCGGGGGTCACTAATCCCGCGTTCAATGGGAATGGGTTCACTGTCATAGCTGTGCTATCTCCAACCTCTTTTAAGTATGCCCTTATCTCCTATGTTTTAATACAGAGTGGAGCTGGCACAGCTACCCCTATTGTTGCATCCTTGAGTCTAATCAACAATGTTGTGACTGCTGTAACTACAGCCCCACACGGGTTCCAAGTTGGATGGTCTGTTGTCATAGGCGGGTTTGCTGGAGTAGCTGTGGGTGGAGCTATTGTTAGTGTCACCCAGCAAGATGATGTGATCCTTGTCACCACTACCAGTGCTCATGGGCTAAGTCCGGGTACTAGAGTGATTGTGGCAGGGGTTACTGACGATACCTTCAATACCCCCAATGGTATTATTGTAGCCTCTGCTCCAACTCCAACTACCTATACATACATACTACCCAATGGCACAGCTACAGCGGCTTCTTCGGGTGGGACCACAACCATTCCTTGGAATGGGACATACTCGATTACGGCTGTCCCTACACCTTCTAGCTTTACCTATACCCAGATAGCTCCTAATAATCAGACGGTAGCTGCGGGTACCGCCACTATCGTTGGAAATGTAACCCCTGGCCCTCATCAAGTGGCTGTGTGTTTCATTACTAGAGAGCAGTACATTACCAAGCCCTCCCCAGCAGTCACATTCATTGCAAATGGTGGACAACTCCTACAGTTGACTGGGATAGCCACAAGTCTAGCCCCCAACATCATAGGAAGGATACTGATATTTACCCCCACTATTATCCCCCCAGCTACTTCTGGCCCATTCTTCTACTTTGACGGCCCAGTGGACACTCCTACTGCTGGCACGTTTGCCTCAATGGTCATCAATGATAATGTCACCACCTCCATAATCCTTGACTTCATGGATGCTACTTTGGAGAATGCGGTATCTGCAACCAATCTATTTAATCTGCTGGAGCTTGGAGAGTGTGCTTGCACTGCTGCCTACAATGAGAGAACGTTCTGGTGTGGGGAGAGGAACAAAGTTGCTAACTTCACCAATACTACGTTTGATGGCGGGTTCGATGCCACTAAGACCTTTCCTCTTGGATGGCTACTGGACCCCATTAGTGGGGCTGGTGGAGGCTCTGCCATAGCTCAGGGTCAAACTCCATACTATGGAGATGCCTATGCTATCGAGGGGGATGGGGCTACAACTGTTAGAGGGCTGATAACTCAGAGTGCTTTCCAAGACTGGCTTGGTGTCCCCATTATAGATATTAATACGGCTTATAGTGTCAGGTTCAGGGCGGCACATGGGGTAAGCGGTCAAGGTACCTCTGGTATTCTAGTAATAGAGTTGTATAGCCCAACAGCAGGTAGTCTCGGTATTGCCACTGTGTCCTTTAGCCAATTACAGGGACAGTATATAGAATTCATACTGCCTATACTCGCAGCTCAAGCTGTGATCCCTATGGACCTACAGCTACGGGTCTATACTAAAGGAACAGTGAGTAATGGGATATTCCTACTCATAGAGAACATTGAGTTCTTTCCCACTCTCCAGCCATTCATCAATACCACTGTTCGCGGGTCCTATGCTTTAGACCCGGAGAGCTTCGACCAAGAAACAGGGGACTTAGTGGTTGGGGCTGATGACGGCTATCCAGTACGCTCCATATTCAATCTCCTAGATGGTAAGCTCTACTTTGTCAGAGAACTAGGGTTATATGCTACACAGGATGATGGGCAAAATGAGCCTGACCTGTGGCCTGTCACGGAAGTCTCGGCTACTATGGGTACAGGGTCATCCCGTGGGGTAGGTATAGGAGAGAGTTGGGCTATCATAGCTCACAAGACTGGGATATACATATTCTGGGGCAGTGAGCCTGTCAAGATTAGCCAGGAGATTCAACCTGACTGGGATACGGTTAATTGGAATTATGACCACACCATCTATGTCACTGTGGATACCACCAACAAGAGAATCCATGTGGGTGCTCCTGTGGGTGCCAGCACTACTCCTAATGTCGAGTTTGTGTGTGATTATGCTCAACTGGCTAATTCCGAGGGACAGACAAGCGCACAGGACATTGCATCACACCCGCAAGCCTACTACTCGGTATACAACCCCACCAAGGTAGTAGCTCCCGGTAAGGCCCGTAAGTGGACCCTGTGGAACATCACTATGAATTGCTGCACTCAAGCTATTCGTAGCGATGGGTCCTACCACCTTCTCCGGGGTAACGGTCTGGGGAATGGAAAGGTCTACGATCAGCAGCCTACTCAGCTATCCGATGATGGAGTAGCCATCAATAGCCAATATCAGACAGCCTTCATGCCTCAGATTGATGATGAGCAGGCTCTACAGCTTGGTGCTCACCGTAAACTGTTCAAGTATCTCACAGGCTATGCTGCGGGGGCTGGGAACCTTAATAGATTCATTTATGGCCCGCAGGGGCAGCGCGGAGTCCAGTTAGTCCCATATCCCCTACAGAATCCAGAGCAGTGGGACTTTGAGTCCAACTTGAACTGGCCGGGTGAGAGGGCCAGCTTCCTCTGGGGCACTAATGCTGTAGGAGCATGGTTCAAAGTGACCAAGTGGATACCCACTCTGCAAAGAGAGATTGTTACCCCAGTTAGGGGCAACAGGTAGTGTAATGATTACATTTGAACATCAACTGGGGAAGTGATGTCAACAACTAATCCTAAGCAGCAATTACTCCATGTGGAGCAGATAACATCAATAAGGGTCTTACATCCACCCACGGCTGACGCCATTCAGAAGATTGTGGACTACATTAACAAGAACTTAGTGCCCCCTCGAGGAACAAAGGTGCAGCCCAAGACATGATTATCCGTGAATACCAAGACTCTGATTTGGGGCGTATCAAGGACCTGCACAAGCGGTCTGGGTTCAAGTACCCATTCCCTGATATGGATGACTTCTTCTCTCGACGTATAGTAGGTAGTGGGGATGAGGTGGGGATGATAAGTATGCTGAAGCTAACGGCTGAGGCATATCTTATCTGTGATCCAGAGTGGCGTACCCCAGCTTGGCGCATGGAAGCCTTACGACAAGTACAGTCTTTGGCTAACTCGGATGCCAAGGCTAAGGGTGTAGTGGAGGCTGTGGCCTTCATACCCCCGTCTGTTGAGAAGACATTCAGGAGACGATTGGGCAAGATGGGATGGCATCGTAATAAACCATCTTGGCACTCCTATTGGAAGGAAGTGCTCTAATGTCCCGTTCAGCCACTAATGAAGCCAAGACAGCACAATCCACAGCAGGCACTAATGCTGCCCAGTACGGGGCTAATGCAGCCCAAGAGTTAGGTCCTCTCAACAGTCGGGCCACTAGTCTTATCAATTCTCAGGGGTATGATCCCACTACCTTATCTGCTATCACTAATGCGGGTATGGGTGGGGTCAATGCTGCATTTGGGGGAGCAGCGGGGCAGGTTAATAGGCAAGCTGCCCGTACAGGAAACACTGCGGGAACGGCTGGGCAACTGGACACCTTAGCTCAGAATAAGGGGATTGCTGGGGGTCAAGAGGCCGGGAATATTAATATACAAAATGCCAACTTTGCCAATCAACAAAGGATGGCTGGCCTTAACCTTTTGGGCAGTCTGTACGGGATGAACACTGGTGCTCAGACGGCTAATGAAGGTATCCAGACTGGGGATATTAACGCTCAAACTGCGGCTGGGCCGGGATGGATGCAGAACCTAACTGGTATCTTAGGGGCTAGTGGCAGCCTGTTTGGTAAAGGTGCTCAAGCGGCTGGTGCTGGGGGGGCTGGATAAATGGCAGATTTAGAAGATGATGAGTTGCTAGATGAGGAGGATAAGCCTAAGAAGCCTGTCCCTCAGGGTCCCTTACAACCTATCGGAACTCCTATTGTGCCCACTTCTGGTGAGTCCGATTCTGGCAGATTCCAAGATGTTAGGCCCATACTCCCTCAATCGAGCAATCCAACCCCTGCAATAGCCCCCATCATGCCGGGAGCTGGCACATCCCCAGCCCCGGCAAGTGGGGCGTCCATAGGTTCCCCTATTGGGCCTACAGCCCCCCGGCCTGCTGGTGAACGGGCTGCCACCCTAGCGGCTAACCCACCTGAATATCACGGGTTTAACAAGTTCTTGGATACTCTGGGTAGAGTTACCTCAGTGGGGAGGGCTATTGAGTCCGGTGGGGGATATGGGACACTAGGGTATGGCTCTAGGTTAAATAGAGCTAATACCCAAGCCCAAGCTGAGGAGAGACAGATTGAGGGTGGGGAAAAGGAGCGTCAAGCTAAAGCTACCCTAGAGGAAACACAAGCCCGCACTGGTAAGGAGACAGCACAGGGAGAAGCTGCTAAAGCTGGTATGGAAAGTGTAATCATTACACTTCCAAATGGTCAAACAATGACCGTTCCCCAGAGCCAACTAGGGCCGGATGTTAGGGCCTTGATAACCCAACAGGGGGCGGGCCAAAGGACTGCTGCTACTAATGAATCCCGTGAGGGTATAGCGGCTGATGCCAATAAGGTCAAAGAGGACCAACTTGCTGGCAGGGTGCAGCCCCATATCACCACAATGGTTGGTGGTGAGGCTCATATCATGGAGCGTGACCCTAAGACTGGGGCATATACCATTGACCGTGGGAAAGCTGTCCCCAGCTATGGTGCCACAGCCCCGCAGACTAGGACTACAGAGTTATTGGGCGCTGACAATGTGATGCACCGTTTCCAGTTCAATCCTGAGACCAAGACCTATGATATTGACTTAGGGCCTGCTCCTACTGGGACGGCTGCTCACCAAATATTCCAAGCTGGGGCTATCGAGGACCTAGCGCCAAAGGTCATAGATGACATTAATGCTCACAGAGAAGTGCTGGGTAAACTGTCATCCTACTACAAGCAATGGTTGGCCGGGACTCCTATATCGGACCCTGTAGCCTCTCAGATGATGGCAGAGCTAATGTCCCTAGCGGCTATGCAGCCTGCTCTCCACGCCTTTAGGTCCACTAATGCCTTAGAAGCATTCGAGAAACTGATTGGTGGATTGGCCAAGGACCCGGATTCCACTATAGCTACAATCCAAGGATTGATGAAGACTCCCCAAGCCTTCACCGATATAGCCCGTGGAGGGCCACACAATCCCAAGGGTGGAGGAACAGGGGGAGGAACAGAGCAACATGATGAGGGCACTACTAGGACCAATAAGCGCACTGGTGAAGTGCAGACTTGGACTAAGGATAAGAATGGAAAGATGGGATGGCAGACAACAATACAGCCACGGCAGTAGCAGATGATGAGTGGGAAGTAAAGCCCCCAGCTAAGAAGCCTGGAGGGGATGATGAGTGGAGTGTGTCTCCACCTCCTGCTGCCCCTAATCCTAAGACTGGTGCTGGTATGGAGGACTATTCCCTACAGCAAGCTCATAGCATGTTTACCCCTAATCAGGTCGTGGGAAACGATGCTCATGGGCAGCCTATCTATGATAAGCCCCCCAACCCCATAGATAAGGCAGCTAGTGAACACACGACCAACCAAGTACGTCTTGGTGCTGCTGAGAATAGGGCTATGCAGTCCCCTACCCCTTTCACTAATGCCTCATCCCTGTTTGCTCCTGTGACGGCTGCCAAACAGATCATAGGGGCTAAGGTGGGTAGCCGTATTGGTGAAGCGGTGGACCCTGAATATGGCCCACTAGTAGGGGGGGTACTGGGGGGTGGGGTAGCCACTATCAGCCCCCGTTCGGCTGGTAGTGCTGTCCAGCGTGTTCTGCGGGGTCCTGGAGGTAGTGGGGAAGTCTCTATTAACCCTGTAAAGTCAGTCACCCGTGAGCTAGAAGCTAGTGTGCCCCGCAATGAGCCTCCCGGAGCTAGGGATGAGATGTATAATGAGAAGGGCGAATCTCTAATGAGTAGGGGGGCAGAGCAGGAGAGGATTGACGCGGAGAACGCTAGGAACCTACAGGAGATTGAGAAGTCCAAGCAGCAACACCTTGCAGATGTAGGCAAACATGAAATGTTGTTTGGGCAGGAACAGGCTGATGCTGTAGCGCGGGATCAAGCAGCTCGGGAAGCTGTCCCGGTATCCAAGTCCTCTGGACCTTACCGTGGCCCATCATCTGTTAGACTCTCTGGGGATGTGCCTGCAAACTCATCCACTAGGCTACCACCCTCTATAGCCCCCGGCCCCGCTGTACCTCCAGGGGGACTGCCTTCAGAGGCTACAGGACCCACCCTATTTGAGCCGGGTACTAGTACTAGAGAGCCGGGTAGGGTGGGCAATGAGGGGAGTGCTGCCCGCTTCCCTAATAAGAATGCTTATGAGCTGGCTAAGAAGGGTAGCCGGGAAGCCATTATGACTCTAGGCAGACGGGGCATAGAGCCTCCCCCGAATAGCCGCTACATCATGGGTGATGTAGACACGGATAGGGTAGTCTACAATCCCCGTGAAGTCACCCGCTTTGAACCATCCGGGGAAGCTATCCGGGATATGTCTGTACCTGAGAAGGGTGGGCGCGCCCGTATTGTGACTCCGAATGAGATACATGGGACTAGCGTAGACTTCCCCAGCCAGGGTCCTACAGAGTTCCAGGGGGAGAATAAGCGTGTTGCTCCTGGTGCATCCCCAACTGGGACAGAGCGCCGATCCCAAGCTATGCAGGATTACCACCAAGCAATCACAACCACTCCCCCAGGGCAGCAAACTCCCGGTGAGAAGCTGGCACAAGATACCAGAGCAGCACAGGCTGGGAAACCTAGTGGGATAACCGAAGGGGATGCTCGACGCTTCATTGCCGGCGACAAAGAGCTATATGCTAAGTTCCGGGAGCTGGACGCCTCTGCTAATAAGGGAGATCGAGCAGCCTATAAGCAGCGGGATGAAATGCTCGTAAAAGCCATGCAGGACATGAAAAAGATTCAATAATAATGCTTGACAACTGTTTCGATTCGTGATAATATCGAAGTTGTATGCCAGAAGGAAACAGGGCAGACGCGGCGATTCGGCCACGGGTTTCGGTGTAATCATTACACCTTGAGAATAGGGGGAAAAGGGTGACACTCAGTCCAGTAATCAAAGGATCGCTGTACAATATGGTATCCACAGTTTGCGGCACCATTCTCTCCAACTCCATAGACCCTCAAACGGAGTTCTTTAGTTGGAGATGGTTCAGGCACGTAATAGTGGTTTCCGTGGTCCTCATTATTTTCAATGAGGCCAAGTACTGGAAACAGTGGGCAGACAAGGAAAGCGTGAAGACTTCCATTGTCTTGTGCTTTTTCTCATCCTTTGCCATTGGAATCATCATGGATGTAGTGTTTCGCCTCAGCCACCTATAGGACCTTATGCGTAAATTCTTTTGGGTATCGACAGCTATCCTAGCCCTAGTGCTAATCCTGCTGATACTAGTGTCCCTTGTGCTCTATATTGCAGGATGCTCTGTGCGTACAATACGGGGTACAATCCCCCGTGAGTGTATCACTCAAGTACAGTTGAGTGACCACACCCACTGTGAGGAACAAGGGGATGGGTCCTACTTGTGCAAAGGTTTACTGCTCACATTCCGTAAAGGATGCGAGAGGGTAAAAATCCAGTAGAGGAGAATGTAATGATTACACGTAGCAGAATCAAGGCTCTAGCGGTACTGGCAGTACTAGTCACACTTTCCTTTCTTGCTGTTCCACTTCGCGCTCAGACGAATGTGGCACAGGCCCCGACACCGCAATACTTCGTCATCTCGGTCAGTGCTGCTGGCTATGGTGGGCAGAAGTCCGTACAGCCCGTCACTATCGCGGGGACTGCGGTACAGCTCACCTCCAATCTGTCAGTGGGATACAATCAGATATTCAATCCCAATGACTCCACAGCACCGAAGTATAACCTTGGAGTAGCCAACTACACCAGGCAACTGGCAGAGGTATGCTCCTACTGTAAGAATCACTTTGTCTTTGACACTACCCAAGTCCTTCTCACCGGACAGTTTGGGGCAGGTAAGGTGTCTATGACCCCGACAGGCTCTAACGTGTCAACCTCCCATATCGCGGAGATAGTAGGTGGGTTCATCAGCCTCCCGATGGCAAACCATGTCTCCATGCAGGTGCTAGGTGTACAGTATATACACGGCACAGGCACCACGACCCTGACCCGCAATAACACGTACCAGATCAGCGCGGGTCCGTACTTCACGTTCTAATATGATGGCTTGGGTCTATTACGCTTTCCTGCTTTGGATTGCAGTCAGCCCTGTATTCTTCTGGGTGCTCTGGCGTAAGGTGAGAAGGCTAGAGCGCAAGGGCTGAGTGGAGTTCCATTCCGGGTAGGCTCCTCCCCGATGCAATGGGATATGGACGGCCTCACGTCGCCGGGGCCGTCCATTCTTTTCTGTTGACAGCCAGTAAATCCTCAGTTATCATGGGCCGCTATGAAATTCTACGGCTCCCCCGGTAAGTGCATCGAAAATAACCCTACCGCTCAAAGTGTCCTCTTCTGTGACAAGTTCATCAACCTCAGTACCATAGCCCTCTACACTGGTATCTCTACCTCTCACCTATCCATGCTGTTCTCTGGGAAAAGACAGCCCTCCCTAAGAGTAGCCAAGCTGATAGCCCTTGCATTGGATATGACTCTGCAAAGGTTCGTATCCCAATTAGAGGACCATACCGGGCAACTCAAACCCTATCTCAGACAAAAGCCAACAAAGTTCAAAAAAGGTCTTGACAAGGAATCTGCCGCATAGTAAGGTTTCACTCGCAGAGAATCCATGAAGATACCAACTCCAATAGAATGTGGCTTGTCCGAGAAGTTCACCTCTTGGAGAACCAATCAAGAGACGATGATTGATGTAATGATTACACAATCAGCCAAGAGATTTGTGGCTTTATCTGCTCCCACGGGTAGTGGAAAATCTCCTGCCTATATAGCCTATGCCCTTTTGAGTGGAAGGCCCACTTGCGTAGTCACCAACTCTAAGGGACTGCAATCCCAACTGATGGATGACTTCGCTAGCTGTGGGATGGTAGACATACGGGGAAGGTCCAACTATCAGTGTGCTCTGCGGGATGATTATAGCTGTAGCGAGGGCTATGCTGCCCGCTGCCCATACAAAGGGTCTATCAACTGTCCATCCAGCCAAGCGGAGATGCGAGCCTCCTCATCCTCCCTGGTAGTCACCAACTACGATAAGTGGATAAGTTGTAGTAGGTCTACGGATGGTTGGCTTAGTCACTTTGAGCAGATTGTACTGGATGAAGGTCACGATGCCCCGGACGCACTAGCACGGGCTATGCAGTTCGTCATTACCCCAGATGATGTGGAGAAGGTGCTTGAGCTAGAGTACCCTATGAGGACTGCTGAGTTTGGCTCATGGAAGGGCTGGGCTTGTGGGGCAAAGGTAGTGGCTGAAGAGAAGATGAAGGACTGGGAGCGTAGACTCAATAGCGAAATGTCTCCCAAGGCGTCATGGATTAAACAGCTCCTCCACTTGCGGAGGTTGGTCAAGCGGCTCTCTGTCATTGCAACCGGACGGTACGATAACTGGGTAGTCGAGGAAGTGGAGAGAGGATTCCAGTTCGATGCCGTCCGGCTGGGCCAGTATGCGGAGGGTATCCTGTTCTTGGGTAAGAAGAAGATAGTGGTGGTGAGCGCCACACTCCGGCCCAAGACCATGCACATGCTGGGACTCAGGAAGGATGCATTCGACTTCTACGAGTTCGATAGCGACTTCGACTCATCCCGCTGCCCCATCTACTACATACCCACCATGCGGGTGGATGCCAGGGTCAAAGACTTGGGGATGTTGTGGGTTAGGTTAGACCAGATAATGTCCCGCAGAACAGACCGCAAAGGTATCATAGACCCTATCAGCTTTGCCCGTAGGGATGAGGTGATGAAGGCCAGCAGGCATGTTGGCCGGATGATTACCAACCAGAGAGGAGAGTCTATAACCCATGTCCTCGAAACGTTCCGTAGTGCAGCTCCGGGTACCGTCTTGGTCAGCCCCAGTGTTGGTACAGGCTATGATTTCCCAGGGAGCCAGTGTGAGTGGCAGTTTATTTGCAAGGTTCCCTTCCCTGACGGTAGAGCTAAAATTCAGCAAGCGAGACAGAACGATGACAAAGAATACGGCCCCTACGGAGCCATGCAAACCCTAGTCCAGTTCTTTGGCCGGGGTATGAGGAGTAAGCAGGATAGGTGTGAGGGGTTTATCAGTGATGACCACCTACAATGGTTCCTGCCACGGTACAGGCATTTAGCGCCAAAGAGTTTCCATTCACACTTTCGCATGGTTTCTACTGTCCCCCCGCCACCGGAGGCTTTATGAGTGAAGACACACGTTTCTGTTATGGGGTTAACTGCACATGGTTTGGCCCTATCCAAGAGGTTAGCAATACCCAAGACCACCCGTTTTGGAAAGCTCAACCAAAGAGAACTATCAAGGTTGGAGATAGAGAGCTAGATACCTCTAAATTCCGCACGCCCTGCTGCCCTAACTGTGGGGGGATGCTCATGGAGAAAGAGAATAGTACTGAGTTCTGGAAAGGCTCTGAGGAGTGGGATAAGACTCATCCCGGCTATCTCGATATGATGAGATGGCAGAGAGCCTTCAAACCGATTTGTTTTCGTAGTATGGAGCAGCTAAAGACAACCTACGATAACAGAGACCGTGACCCACGCTTTAGGCTAAGGCACGGGTAGTGGAAAGTGTAATGATTACATTTGAGAGGAGCATTAAAATGGATGAGAGGCCATCAATACAGAGAGCACCACTACCGGGAGGAGATTCTCCTGCTGGAGCACGGGGGGAAACACTTCGGAATCAGGCTAAGGCTGAGGCATCGGCAGATCAGATAAGCTACATTGAATCTGCCCCTGAGAATCAGGTGCAACTCAGCCCCCGAATGGAGTACTTAGCCCGTAGGATTGGAGGATGCCAAACAGATGAAGTCATGGCTCTAGTCAGACGCATTCTGTTTGAAACATCCCGGCTACCCCGGAATTACTAGGTTCCCAAAGTAGTAAAATTCAATAGAGGAGAAACTGAATGGCAATCAAAGGAGTGGTAAAAGTCCCGCCAGCATCAGGGGGATTTAATTTCGGAGACATGAGTGCGTATTCCTCCGGGGGAGGCATCCCCGAAGGCGACTACGTATGGAAGGAACTGACAGTAGAGATGTTCCAGCCCACCAAGCTATCAGGGGCTACTGTTGGACCCGCCAAGCTAGCAGTCAGGATCGTCCTGGCCCCACTAGGTGGTGGGGAAGACAGGGAGCAACACTACTCCCTGGGCACCAATGCTCACCAATCATGGCAGCCTAATCCGGAAACGGGTAAGAGCATCGTGGCTGTACCTGGGGGGCCGGGTACTCCTCCGAATGCATCCACCAACTGGGCTATGTTGGTGAAGTCTCTGTTTGACAGTGGCCTACCCAACGGTGTCCTACAGGATGATTTGTCTGTCTTGGAAGGCATCCACGTTCACATGGCTAATGTCCCAGAGCCAGAGGACCGGAAGGGGTTCAGGGCCAAGACAGGGGAAGCATCGGAGATACAGGCACCGGGGACTATTGCCGTTGTCACTGAGATTAAGGATGACGGCAAGCCGTGGGAAGGGACTGGTGGTGTACCTGCTGAGACAGCCCCAAAACCAAACGGGAAGGTCCCGCATGGTACTGGGCAGACCGCTGCCCCCGCTGCGGCCACTCGGCCCGCAACCTCGCGTGGTGCGACTGCTACTACCCCGGCTGCCCCTGCCGTAGCGGAGGACACTGAGACTGCCGCTATCACGGGTATCTCTTCTGTGTTGGAACTGCCTCAGTATGCCAAAGGTGTGGGGAAGCTCATTCTCCGTACCAGTACCTTCAAATCGGTGAGCAGCACATCTGGACAGGAAGTAGCACAGAAGGTGATTAACACTTACTTCTCATCCGATGACTCACTCAACTCAATCCTCAACTCCCTGGGCTACAAGGTCGCAGGGCCGCAAGTAGTGCCAGCGTAAAGAGGAAGGGAGGGTATAATGATAGTTACGTCTAAGGATGTTAAACTCTCGCTTATACCCTCCACCACTCCTAGGGCTGTAGGTATCCATGTCAGCGGGATTATCAGGGCTATAGCCAAGCAGACTGGGATACTCAAGGCTGAGGATGCTGAGGATATTAAGGAACCCTCCATAGCGGACATACGGGAGATTAGTGACCCTGTAGCTCTTGCCCGTATCAGCATCGGCCTAGCTTGGGAGGAGTATTACCTGAAGTTTCTAGGGATAAGAGAGATTAAGAAGCACCCTGGGGAGAGATGTGTAGATAGAATCTACATGAACCCAGATGGAGTGGGCATTTCCAGAGATTGGCTAGCTTCCTCGCGTGTAATGATTACACGTATCCATGAGGTGAAAGCCACCTACAAGAGCATCAAGACTGTAGGGGACATGACCAAGCAGTGGTTGTGGCTCACCCAGATCAAAGCCTACTGTAAAGGATTCGGGACTAGGTATGCCACTATGCATGTCCTGTTTCTGTGTGGGGACTATAAGTTCCCTATAAGGCCGATAGTAAGGGAATGGCCTATCGAGTTTACCCAGAAAGAGATTGATGATAACTGGGAGATGCTGACAGAGTACCGGGACTGGAGGGAATGATGTACCTCACAGACTTAGTAAGTGCTGGAGAGATGGTCAAATACAGGAAGACTATACCCTCTCCAGAGTTCCAAGAGGAACAGAATAAAAGGTTGGGGGGTATATTTGAGGAGTACGGTACAATCCTAAGTTTTGAATCTAATCGTCATGGGTGGAGTGAGGAGGAGTTTGTGTATGCTCTGGGTCACGCCTTAATCGCAATAAGGGCCATAGACTACCTCATCTATAAGGTGACGGAGAAGACTCAATGACCCTACCCGCCAGTTTCGCCCGTGATGGCTTCCAACACATCTCCCAAGTGAGGAGCAAGCAGCGGCATATCCTCATCGGTACAGATGGCTGGAGTAATACGGGCAAGAGTGAGTTTGGCTTGTCCTGCCCTGGACCCGGTATCTTCCTGTGCTTAGATCGCGGGTTTGATGCTATGCTGGATAACCCTAACCCGCCTAAGTCTCGCCGGGATGACTTCGCATTCAAGGTTGTCAAGGTACCGCTAGCTACACAGGCAGCACAACCAGAATACTTGGATTACTGGAGGCAGTTCTACACCGAGTATAAGAAAGCTCTCGATAATCCAGATGCCCGCACGGTGATACTAGATGGGGATTCAGACTCTTGGGAGCTACAGCGGTTAGCCGAGTTCGGGAAGCTAGAGCAAGTCCCTGCGATACGGTACACTTCAGTCAATGCCGCTAGACGAGCTATGATTGCTCGCGCATTTGACTCTGGGAAGATTGTCATATTCACCAACAAGCTCAAGGATGAGTATGCCGCATCTACTGAGGATAAGAATAAACAGGTTAAGACGGGTAAAGAGAAGAGGCAGGGATTTGCAGACCAAGACTACCTCTACCAGATACAGCTCAGACACTTGTATGACCCGGAGACAAACAGGTTTGGCGTGAGGATTATGAAGTGCAAGAGCGATACCAGCTTGACTGGAATGGAACTGTGGGGAGATGAGTGTAATTTCGCTGGCTTGGTGCAGTGTATTTACCCTCATATATCCCTAAAGGAATGGGGATTCTGATGCTGGATGACTTGATGAAGTACGGGTACATAGAGACAAGGGACCGTAACAAGGTTGTACTGTTGCGGGAGATGTACACAGAGCTACGGCACAAGGGCCACGCCCTCCACTTCTCAGAAGAGATTAAGGATGGGCAGATAACTAAGTTGTCTGTCTATAACTACCGTTCTTGTGTTGTGTGCCAACCGGACAGGAGACTACCTTGAAGTACGAGTACATCCGGCTTGCTATAGATGTGGGAGACTTAAGTGAGTTAAATAGTTTATCCTCTGTCGGCTTTAGGGTTGTAGCAGTCATTGATGAGACTGAAACGGTCTATGATCCAACTTTTGATAAGACTAAGCCAGGGATAATACCTTGTGCGGAATGTGTGGTTCACTATGCTTTATTGGAGAGAGAACTACCATGATACTCGTAGACTCACGTACCGGATCGAAGGAACTAATCCCCTACCTTGAACGAATCTCAATGAACGTGAAGATTGAGAAGACTACCCTTGAATATGGTGATGCCTGCTTTGAGGGGCATGGTCCCCAGGGTGGGATATGCGTGGGGATTGAGCGCAAGAGCCTCAGCGACATACTCAACTGTATAGATGATGCACGCTATGCCGCCCACCAACGGCCAGGTATGAAGGCCATGTATGGGTACAGCATCGTCATGGTTGAGGGGATATGGAAACCGGATTCAACCACGGGGTATTTAATGGAGTGCATCCGTACCCTTGAGTGGCGTCCATTTAGGTATCGCACACAGATGACCCGTTATTCTAAGCTGTTCAGGTTCCTTTTGACGCTACAAGTAGCCGGGACAGGTGTAATCATTACACGGGACATGGAGCACACAGCGTTCAATATCCTCGAGTGCTATCAGTACTTCCAGAAGAGGTGGGAAGACCATACCAGTTTACTCGAAACACAGAAGCTCAATATGCCCTCACTCAATGGTAGGCCATCACTAGTGAGAAGGTGGGCATCAGAGCTGGATGGCATTGGCGTGAAGCATGGGATGCAGGCAGAGAAGCTATTCCGTACTCCCTATGAGTTAGCCAGCTCAGATGAGAGTGATTGGATTAAGATTGATGGGGTGGGGGCAAAGTTAGCCCGCTCAGTAGTAAAGCAGATACACGAAACAGAATAGGAGAAATTTATTATGGCTGAAAAGTTTGATGGCTGGAAAGTGGCTACCCTCATTCTACTAACTCCATTTACGGCATTCCTAAGAGGGTATGCACTGGTGATGCTTTGGAGATGGTTCCTAGTTCCAACTTTCGGAGTACATGAGCTAAGAGTAGTTAATGCCATAGGGTTAATGTGGCTAGTGCAGTATGTCACCCATGATTCGAGTATCAAGCGGGATAGCTCACAAGATACTATCACAATCATCGGTATAGCTATTCTTGGCCCTCTCATGGCTGTGGGGTTCGGGTGGGTAATCCACCTGTTCATGTAAACATGGATCGTTGCGCCCTATGCCCTGCAAAGCACAACTGTGTGCCCCCTAGTGGGCCGGAGGATAGTGATGTTCTATTCATTGGTGAAGCTCCTGGTAAGGATGAAGATAGGTTGGGACAACCGTTTGTGGGCAAAACGGGGGAAGAGGTTAATAGGCATTACCTTCCACTCGCTGGACTCAAACGCGAGTCTTGTTATGTGGACAACAGCATCCGGTGCCTTCCAGATAGGCCCCAGGGTAGACTCGACATACATAGAGACGCAGATAGAGAACTCCTCTTGTCGTGCTCCAATAATGGAGTCCTCCGAAGGCTGCAAGTCGGAGGATATAAGGTAATAGTAGTAATGGGAGTACTAGCCTGCTACGCCATAGACCCTGACATTAACCTTGAGCTACAGCATGGCATCCCCCTGGAGACTAGTTGGGGCACAGTGTTCCCCATGTACCACCCAGCCGGGGGACTACATGAGCCTAAGAAGATGTTGATGATCCGCAATGATTGGGTCAGGCTTGGCAAGTATCTCAAGGGCAAGCTCAGAGTCCCCTCTGACACATGGCCCACTCCAGACTATAAGGAAATAGGGGCAGATGAGCTATTGACTGACTACCTTGAATGTAATGATTACACTCACCCATTGGCCTGTGATACAGAAGTCACTCGTAAACGTGACCCATTCTGCTTGAGCTATTCAACCTTCCCCGGCACAGGCCGATTGATACGGGCTGAGGATAAGGAAGCTCTAGAGATATTCCAGTTGATGCTAGATAGGTGGGAAGGTCCTATCCTGTTCCATAACTGGATGTTTGACTCTCAGGTGGTAGGAAAAATGGGACTACAATTCCCTCAGAGCCGTATCATTGATACGATGGTACGTGCCTACCACCTGGGAAATGTGCCACAAGGACTCAAGGCCCTGGCTTACAGATTACTTGGGATGGCTATGAGTGACTTCGATGATGTTGTCTCACCCTATTCTACCCCTCTTTGCCTCAGCTATCTCAGGGAAGCTGTCAACCATGAGTGGCCTAAGCCAGAGGAGCAGACAGTACGTGACCCGCAGGGCCAGTGGAAGCTGTACAAGCCCCAGAGCATGAGCACTAAGCTCAAGAGGTTCCTCACTGATTACCAGAAGCATCCTGACAAGGATGTGTTCCAAGCATGGGATAACTGGGAGGATGACCACGCACAGATTGAGATAGTGTGTGGGGAATGGCCGGGTAAGAGCATAGAGCATGTGCCGATAGAGAAGACCATACACTATGCGTGCCGAGATGCTGACGCCACACTAAGGTTGTGGCCTGTATTGCAGGGGATGACTAGACAGGTTAGACGTAAATTATCAGAGCATTGGGAGGACTAAATGAGTGGACTACACGCAGATGACGTGGATATGCTGAAGAAGAGGCACCCTAATTCAGCTAGATTCCATGAGATACTTGTAGAACTGGGGTCGTTGCATGACCGTAAGCAATTAGACTACGGTAAGGGGGATGATCCATTTGCCAATGTGCGAGCTAGCTCAGAGTGGGGAATAGCTCCCTGGGTGGGGGCTATGGTGCGTCTAAATGATAAGGTTAAGAGGCTACAGTCCCTAGCGCAAAATGGAGGACTCCACAACGAGAGTGCAGAGGACTCCATGAGGGATATTGCTGTATATGCTGTGATTGCTTTAGTGCTATACGAACAAGCTAAATGACTAGGCTCTACAATGGCGTGCGGCTACTAGGCTCTGGGCCTAGTGTGGCTAACATCTCGCGTATCGACTCAGGCGCGATGCCTATGATACTCAGTATGGCTAAGACTGGCCTACAGGTTGACCTAGACCACTTCGCCAAGATGGAGACTAGTCTCACAGAGGACATGGACCGTATCACAGAGGAAGTCCATACCCTTACTGGGCACTACATCAACCTAGACTCAGGGGACCAAGTGTCAGACTTATTGTTCAAGAAACTGGGACTCAAACAAGCTCGATTCAAACTTACCCGTTCGGGAGACAGAGAGAGTGTAGAAGATGAAGTCCTCACGGCTATACAACACGATCATCCAGTGGTGCCACTCATTCTTTCATACAAAGAGTACAGCAAGCTACAAGGTACCTACGTCCGTCCCATGCCTAAGCTTGCTAGACGTTGTGAAGGTGACGTGTGGAGAATGTTCCCTAACCTCTCTAACACGCGAGTACCTTCTGGAAGGCTGTCATGCAAACAACCTAACCTACTTGCTATGCCCACACGTACGGATAGAGGCCGTGAGATACGTAGAGGATTCATCACAAAACCCGGTTGGATTATTGTCTCTGTCGATGAATCCCAAATAGAGGTTAGGCTTGCTGCTCACAGTTCTGGAGATAAGGCACTCATCCGGGTCTACGAGAATGAAGAGGACATATACAGTGATTTTGCTATCACAGCGTTCAAGCTGAAGGATGACAGATACTTAGATGAGACTGGCTGGCACTACCCTTCGGTACATAGGATGAATCACCGCTACCCGGCTAAGACCTGTATACTGGCATCCATCTACGATGTATCAGCTAAGGGCTTACTAGAACAGATGCCCCCTGGCTATGGCTGGACTGAGGACAAGTGCCAGGACCTTATCAATGCCTTCTACATGAAGTATCCTGGAGTGCTGGAGGATCGCAGACGCTACCATAGGATAGCCCGTAGACTTGGTTACTGCTACGATATGTGGGGCCGCATCCTACACGTTGCGGCTGTGCGGAGTGTTCACCCGTGGGTAGTGGGGGCCGCGCTACGGGAGGTGGGTAACTTCCCGTACCAGTCTGGGGCACAAGGGACCATTAAGCTCACGATGGCAGCAGTATGGGATGACCTGGAGCAGAGTAATATGCTGGATGTGGTACACCCCTTATTACAGGTCCATGATGAGCTATTATTTGAGTGCCGGGAAGATGTAGCCGATGAGTTGATAGAGGCCACCAAGTACAGGTTTGAGACTTGTGCTCCATTGAGAGTACCATTAAAGGCTAGTGGGGCTAAGGCAGAAAATTGGGGTTCGTTGGAAAAGTGATGGAGGGTATAGTGTAATGATTACATCTAAGGGTGGATGGCAACCCGTAAGAGTGCAGATTACCCACGGAAAGTCCTTCATGTGTGCAGAGGACATAAGGAAAATACTCAGCACAGTCCTTCCGGGTAGACCTTATGACCTTAACATTGATGGCCTTACTAACTGGTACAGGTGTGATTCAACTCACTTCTTTGTGGTGGATGTTCGCAGTCTACACCTAGAAAGTGGTGATAGTTATATATTCTGTTGTGAGCATGACCTACTTGCAGACTGATTTAGCACTTGACAAGGTTTCACTATTGTGATACCAATACAAAAGGAGGAGCAATGGCAAAACTACCTGCTGCACTAGCCCAAAAGATAGCCCAATCACAGTTGGGGTCTGGACCCAGTTTGGTCCCACAAGCCCCAGTCAAAGAGCCTGAAGAGGTTATCCCCACAGTAGAGGAACTGATTGGGGAAGCTGAGGACTTGGAGACACTACGTAGCCTTGTGGCTGCCCTAGTAGTGCCACAGGCTGAGGTGAAGAGGCTGGAGAAGGTCATTGACACTATCAAGCCCCGCATCAAGGTCATAGTATCCCAGTATGGGATTGCTAAAGCTCTGTGTGGGGAGTCTACGCTGTCCTACTTCGCCACTAGCCGCAGCACAATCAATAGGACCAAGCTGCTAGCCGCTGGGGTGGATGAGTCCATCATTGAGGACTGCACAGATAAGACTGAGAGCTTTAGTCTAAAGGTTAGTTAAGCAGGCCATCAACGAGAAGTTGCAGAGGGAGGCGAAATGAGCAAGCGGCCATTCATAGCAGAGTCCAAAGACGGTTGGAGTCCTTCATCTGGCACGATTCAGAGGCTTCAATCGAAGGCTCGCAAGATTGGATTAATCTGGGACTGGCCGACTATTGCAGTACTCGCCAATCACGACATGCTTCTGGATTGCTCGCATATCACGGGCGACTGCGGAGCCGATTTGATCGCGTGCAAAGTAAAAGTGGAGATTCAAAGTCGATGGCGATTACGTTCGGGAAGAATTAGTCCAGCGTGCGCCAGCAAGGAGCTAAACATGGGTAGCCGAGCCGAGATAGTTCGAAGGATTTTGCTTGTGATTCTATTTGGAACGATGGCAGCGTCTAACTATTTTTGGCGCAAAGCCTACGAGACTAAGCCATTCATGCAGAAAGAAGCGATGGCTCCGTGGGATATTCAGTACGAGACGGACTACGATGCAGTGATACGCGGCTGGTCCATTACTGGAGATTGCCTTATTGACCTCAGCAAGGGGGCGACTAGGGTTCTTGGCGCAAATAACGATTTCTTTGGTGGAAAAGGTAAGCCGTGCAGGATGTCCCCGAACGGTCGCAAAAAGTACGTCAGTGTTCCCGCACGGTAGGTGGGAGAGAAAAGAGGGGTCTATGTCTAGCCAAGAGTTGCAAGAAGCACTGACGGAACATTTCAGAAGAATTGGGATGGGTAATGCCTGCCAACTTGCTGATATTGCACTATACGAGTTGGCCGCCCAGCCCGACAGCTTGCGGGAGAAGCTGACGTTCGCTGAGTTTGCGCGGGTGAACCGCTTGCGCTGTGAGAGCAGGGAGGGTTTCGACCACGCGCTTGATTCCTGGTCCACGTCGGATTGGTTCACGGCTCTGTTCGGCGAGCTTGGTGAGGCGGCGAACGTCGCTAAGAAACTGAATCGCATACGAGATAGTGTTGGAGTCAAAGCCAACCGGGGCGTTGAGGCAGAAGAATTGCGAACGAAACTACGCCAAGAGCTAGGCGACGGCTATGTATATCTTGACTTGCTCGCACAGTCGCTTGGATTCCTGATTGGCGATGCTGCCGTCGAAGTATTCAATGCGAAGTCTAAAGAGTTAGGCTGCCCAATCGCGCTCGCCTCGCCCACCCCGCCAGCCGTGACGCCGCCAGTGGAAGCGCGAGCGGAGCAGGCGAAGGTTTCCCCGCAATCAGAAAAGGAGCAACATGCCAGACGCTGACCGACACAGAGCCACCTTCCAGCACAGGCACACTCAACGCCGGGACGCTCATTCATGGGCACGTCTACTCGTTCGTTTCAACGAGCTGGATAGAGGCTGGGCCAGTCAACAGCGGCAATCTTCCAGCATCGAATCTAGTCACAAAGACCCTCACGCTGACACCGTAATCATTACACTGACCGGGCACAAAAAAAGGGCCGAATCTCATTTTTTGAGACTGGCCCTCTTCCTTTTTGGACTGGACTAGTCCACTGCTTTCTGTAACTCTCGGTATAGCTCTTTGTCTGTTGTTTCGCCAGCAAAGCACCGTACAAGAGCCTGTCCGATCGCCACCACCTTCGGGTTGCCCCCAGGGAGTGACAGCTCGCTCACCACCTTACGCATCTCGGATGCATTCAGTGGTACGTAATTGGTTGATACTCCCGTAGCAGCAGCGGCCTTCTTAACGTCACCTGACCCGACAGCTTCATTCTTGGCAGCAGCCGCACCCGCTGGAGCCTGTGCGCGGGCTGCCCTGAGCTTCGCCATCTTCTCAGCAATGAGAGCTTCACGCTTCTCGAACTTCCCGCGCAAGTCCTCCCATTCCTTTGTGACTGCAAGCAAGTCGGCTTCTCCAAGCTGTCTCTCTTGCTCTGCCTTCTTGAAGGCGGAGATAGCTTCCTTCTTGGCCTTGGCGTCTTGGTGCTTGGCCTTGGACAAGTCATAGGCTACCTCAGCGGCCTTGGTCTTGACAGCCAGGGCAGCCTTGGACGCATTGACGATAGCCTCCGCATCCGTAACACCCTTGAGTGCTGCGGCCCGTTGGTTAGCCTCTTCTGCTTGCCGTTTCTCTTGAGCGAGGAGCTTCTCCTCATCCTTCTCTTCCCGTTCAAGAGCCTTCTGTCTCTCCTCTTCAGCGCGTTCGAGAACTAGCTTCTGCTTGTCCGGGGGAACCTTGGTCAACTCATACGCGGCAGCTACACCAACCCGGCCATCGTGTATCTTCTCTTGGATGCCCTTGGGTAGCTCAAGAAAGGATAGAGTCATATTGATGAAAGAGTTTGATGCGGGCTGGACCTTGTTACCCTTCCGGCCCCCAGGACGCGAGAATATCTCCCTCACTTCCATCTTGGTAAGACCGGATTCGAGGAGACTCTGGATAGCAATAGCCTGATCCATCGGGGACTGATTCTCCCGTTCCATG
>Ga0207051_1005_pt1 | contig 47653 bp, 53 predicted proteins | sample Alteio_BWMinCont_61_FD_153292 | JGI IMG/M metagenome (GOLD analysis project Ga0207051, IMG submission 153292) | Enriched cells from forest soil in Barre Woods Harvard Forest LTER site, Petersham, Massachusetts, United States -... | ecosystem: Environmental > Terrestrial > Soil > Temperate forest >...
GCCGTCGCGGTTCTTCAGCGGCAGGCCGCAGGTGAAGGGGCCGTAACCGGCTGCGGCGAGATCGGTTCCCGTCCAGACGCCGAGCACGCCAGGCATCGCCTTGGCGGCGGCGGTGTCGATGCCACGGAGGATGCCGTGGGCGTGGCTGGAGCGCACGATCCACGCATAGGCTTGCCCTGGAAGGTTGAAATCATCGGTATATTTGCCCTTGCCGCGGACGAGCGTGTCATCCTCCTTGCGGCGGACCGGCTGCCCGATTCCGGTCCACCCGGTACTACCCGAAAACACCCGATTAACCTCTTGTTTATTCAAGGTTTTTTCTCCTTTTTTCCTCTTTTTCCGCTATCCTTATACCCGGAGCCGCCCGATAATACCCGCGCTCTTTCGGTAGCCGGGCCGGGGGTTTTGCCGGGGTCGCCCGGTAAGGCGGAAGGTGGCCACGAAAAAATGAGGTGCAGTTTAAGGGAGGATTCATTGGCATTGAGCGCGAAGAAGATCGCAAGGTTGAAAGTGGGCCGCTACCTCGATGGCGGCGACTTAGGACGCGGGTTGTATCTTCAGATAACCGCCAAGAAGGAGAACGGCAAGATCAGCGAACCGCCGAGAGTTGGCGGGGGATCATGGCTGTTACGATATGAGCGCGGCGTTAAGACCAGCCGCAAAACGGGCAAACCCATTCCGGGGGAACATTGGCTGGGACTTGGATCACTCTGCGACTTCACCCTTAAGGAGGCTCGCGACCGGGCACGGGCCGCCCGGCAGTTACTGGCCGATGGTATCGATCCGCTGGACGCGAAGAAAGCCAGTAAGGCGGCGAAGGCCGTCGCATCGATTAAGCAGATCACCTTTCGCGAAGCAGCCACCGCCTTCATCGATCAACATCAGAAGGGATGGAAGAACAACAAACATCGTGAGCAGTGGTCCAGTTCTCTCGAAACTTACGTCTATCCGGTAATTGGCCGGTTAGCGCCACGCGACATCGATACTGGCGCGGTCCTAAAGGTACTGGAGCAGAAACACCTAAACTATCCAGATCAGCGGTTGTGGGACGCGATCCCTGAAACTGCTTCCCGTGTTAGGGGCCGCATTGAGCAGGTGTTGGACTGGTGCAAAACGAGACGCTATCGCGACGGCGATAATCCAGCAGCTTGGCGCGGCAACCTGAAATACGTCCTGGCGTCACGCGACGATAGCAACACTGATGAAGTAGAACATCATCCCGCCCTCGCGTTCGACGAGATGCCGGAGTTCATTGTGGCGCTGAGGGAGGCGCAAGGTGGAGTGGTGATTTCGCCGGACGGAAAGATCATCCGCCGTATCGGGTTGGCGGCGCTGGCGCTCGAATTTACGATTTTGACGGCTGCCAGAACTGGCGAGACGGTTGGCGCGCAATGGTCTGAAATCGATCTGACCGAAAAGACATGGTTTGTCCCGAAGGGCCGCATCAAGGGCGGTAGGGAACATCGGGTGGTGTTGTCGGATCGGTGTATTGAAATTTTGCAATCGTTACCGCGCGAAGAAGGCAACATGTTTGTATTCATCGGTTCGAAGCAGCGGACAGCAATGTCTGACTCGGCGATGGCGCAGCTAATCACTAAGGGGAAACCGTTAGCCCGCGCCTCGACCACTCCGGGCCGGTTAGCGACGGTGCATGGGATGCGATCTAGTTTCAAGGATTGGGCCGTTGAACGGACAGCCTACCCAAACGATATGTCTGAGATTGCCTTAGCTCATAAAGTTGGCAGCGAAGTAGAGCTAGCCTATCGTCATGGTTCCATGGTGGAGAAGCGCCGAAGGATGATGCGGGATTGGGAGCGGTTCTGTACGACACCGAAGCGCGATGCCACAGTTGCCGATCTCAATGCGCGTAGGAAGGCGGGGTGTGATGGCCAGCAAACCGAAGACAACAAAGCTAGCTCGAAAACCGACCACTAAAAAGATGCCGCCGGATGAAATGCTATTCGCAAGCGGTTTCCTTACAATAAATAGTAATGATAATGTACGCAATTGGGTCGTGGCTTTGGACCAGCTTGACCGAAGCAAAGGCAACGACAAGAAGCGGCTCTGTGACCTGCTTAGATCAGGGTGTGAGTTGCCGTTGAAGGTGCGTTGGTACTTGGCAGACCTAATCGAGCGCCGCATTCCCCGGCCAGCGAAAGGCAATCCGCGTACTGCCCTATACAATGTCAACGAGACTGATATAAAATTGATATTTGCAATTCATATGGTTCGAGTGCTCTGTCGTGCAAGGCAACCGTTAAACACAGCGCTGGAAAAGGTCGCACGCCACCTCCACCTCGATGAAACCAAATTTGCCGACGCCTACAATGGGAAGCTTGGTTCATTGAATCGAACCAAGGCCCGCCTGTTGAAGTTGCAGGCTGGGTTGATGGGCAGCGCTCGTTGATGGTCTCTCAATGTGTTATTGCCCATTCCTTCTCGCGTCTCGCGGCTTCGGCGTGACTGTCGAGCCTGCTATTAAGTTCTTCGATAAGATCGCGGACCATGTCCAAGTCAACATTTATCCAATCGACCTTGGCGTCACATGCAAGTGTGTAGAGATGTTGCACGCTGCGCTGCACCTTGTTAGCAGGGGTCCCCTTATTGGCTGGTGCCGATGTCGGTGCCGCCGACAATTTTGCCGCGTTACTGCGCGTCATCTTCGGATTGATAGCGCCCGAAGATAACGCCTGTTCAAATGCCTCACCCTTCAACTTAGTCAACTCGTACAATGTGGGCCAAGCTGCCGGCAAAAGCTGCGCATGCGCAGGATTTGTAATCCGGCTATCGCGAGCGACCGCCATGTACCGTTGTGCAGTTGAAGCGGTGAACGGCAGATCATGCGCAATCATTTCTTCAAACTGGCCGTGAACTAGCGCAGCCTTTGCAGCGATTAAGGTGTTGCCTGTTTTCAGAATACTTTCGAGGCTCGCCTTGTAGTCAGCCCAGATTTCTGCAGCAAAGTCAGAACGGGTCTTGGGTTCGCTAACAATCTTCGGTTCGCTAACAACCTTCACGTTAACTTTCGTCTTTGTTGCTTGCTTGCTCATGGTGGCTCTCTCTGTTTGGTTTGCCCCATGGTGACAAAGCAAATCATCAGGGCTGCTGCTACCGCCCTCTAATCGTGCTTATGCGGGCGGTTTCGGCGCCACCCGAAACCTCCGATAATCCCCCGCGACGGCCCGGCACAACCTGCTCGGGCACTAGTAGCGGAAAGCGGAGAAACGGAGATGACGAAGAAACGTGATGAGGGCCTATCTGGTGGTCCGGTGATGCGTGAGGAAGCAGCGCGAGCCTACGCACAAGTTGGTCCGACAAAATTCAACGAGATGATCGAGGCCGGTGAATTTCCAGAACCCATCAAGGTCGGAAGCCGACGGAAGTGGCTAGTGACGGAGTTGGATGCGTGGCTGGCCGATCGTATCGCGAAGCGGGATGCGGAAGTGCCGGCGGCGAAGCGTAAAGTGAAGGCATAAACCACAGGAGGAAACATCATGAGCATGACCCGAAGGTGAAGAAGCTGAAGTTGCACAGGCCAGGATGCCAAGACATGACCACCAACTACCGCAAACATTGTGTGGTGTGCGGCAAGGCGTACACAGGACAGTACATAATGTGTGTCTGGTGTTGGATAGAATGCATCGATTTCGATTTTGAAGATGGCAAGGAAATTGAAGTGCAATTCAAGGAGTCAGAGTTGGCGGTGAAGCAATTACTGAAAAAGTTAGGTGTCTAACTTTTTGTCACCTGTTCGTCGCAGATCGGCAATCGCAGCGGTTTGCTATTCGTTCTTGTTGCATCTCAGTTATTTTAACTGGGAAAACTGGAAGGGTATTCAAAGCAAAGATATTTCTAGAACGAACCGGGAAAACCGTCTAGACGACCGATCGCGATGGCGTAATATTCGACCGTAGAAGGCCGATCTAACGATCTTGGCAGGGTCGCAGACGGGAAGTAAAAAGTAAGGGCGTCAAAACCCCCCTGTTCCTCTCTCGTTGGACTGGACTGAAAGTGAGAGAGCGACTGGATAGGATGCGGCTCCAGCATCAGCCGGCCACCGATGTAAAATTTTAAAGATCACTTCCTCCAGGACAGAAGCGATCACCCAACGGCGCTTGGGTGGTCCTTTTTTCGTTTGGGGCCACCTTCAAAACAATTTTGGAGAATGGTCCGATGAAAATATTTAAGGACAAAGAAAAAGCCTCCGTAGGAGGACTGGTCCCAGCGGAGGCTTTAAAGAAGGCTCTTGTACCTTGGCAGGCGGCTCTTTATACGCCACTCCCGCGAAAAAAGAAAGCCCCCCGCACCCGTAGGTTGTGCCCCTCCTATCTAGGGAGGCAGCGATGACAAAAATTATCCCCCTCGATGTCATCCTTACCAAGGCATCTCTAGAGACAGTGCGCCAGACGATAGCCCACCAACAAGACTGGGAGCCTGACTTCGCTCCTTGGGACGATGAGGACGAGTACGAAACGATTACCCGGCTCGATGTCGAAGAGGCGCTGCGGCAGATCGCCATCGCCTGCGGCGGTACCAGCTTCACCGACTGGATCAGGATCGTAAAAATCCTAGGCAGCGGATCGAAGCGGATGTCGGACGACCTAATCTATGACCTGAAGCACGACAACACGTTGCCGGACAATTTCGAAAGCCTCGATCAGTTCCGGGGTTACCTCCGAATGGAGGGCGCTTGCATTCAGGCGATGAGGGTAACGAGGCCAGTTTGGAAACGATATCAATATTGGCTGGCGGCGCGGCAGCAGAAGGCGGTGCGGTCATGACAGACATCCTCACTGCCGCCCTGGAATATGCAGCAAAGGGTTTGCCAGTCTTTCCCTGCAAGCGAACCGACAAAAGTCCATTGACTAAACATGGCTTTAAGGATGCGACCACCGACCCGGATCAAATTAAAGCATGGTGGAAAAAACATCCGACTGCGATGATCGGGATGCCCACCGGGGCAGATTATTCCGGCATCGATGCGCTAGACCTAGATGTAAAGGATGGGAAGAATGGTTTCGCGGCGGTGCCTGATTGGCAAAACCGATCATCAATTATCGTTCGAACGCCTTCCGATCCAAACTTCCGTACTGAAGGTGCACCAGATGAGGGTGGCCATCTCTGGTTCAAGTCTGATGGAACCATCCCCAGCAAAGTCGAAATCGCGCTCGGTGTCGATACCCGTGGCGAAGGCGGCTATGTCATTGTGCCGCCTTCACGGAACGGTTTTGGCTCCTATCGTTTCGAGAAATGTGGATTGGATCGGATAGCCAAGTTGCCGACGTTCCCGGCTGACCTTGCGGCGCTTTGTAAGAAGAATGATGAGGGTGATCGGCCTCCACCCAGCAGCGACAATAAACCGTTGCCAGATTGTTTATTGCAGGCACTCAATGATGATTCTGGTGGCGGACAATCGCAAGATCCAGCGGACCTACCGCCAGCAATCGATCTGACTACAATTAAGGCCATGCTCGCGGTTATCGATCCCGACATCGACCGGGCTGAATGGATCGCTATCGGTTGCGTCTTGTATAAATCGCTTGGCTATGATGAAGGCTTCGCGATGTGGGATGAGTGGTCTAGTGATGGTCGCAAATACCGAGCCCGCAAGATAAAGGGCGATTGGCGTAGTATCGCAGCAGGAAATGGCTACGACTATAATATGGGAACTCTAATCTATCATGCCAATGAGGCTGATCCGAATTGGCGGAGCAAGATTGAGCGTATAGAGCCCGCAGACGAATATCCAAATGAGCCTGCTATAGAGCCTGCCACCGGCGTGCCATTCATGATCACGCAAGCGCAGAAAGATCAGCTGCGCCAGCTGGGCCATGACGAAGAAGCAATCCGCAATATGAAACCGGAAGATGCACAGCACATTTTGCGGGAAGCAACGCCAACAGTTGAGGCTGAACAAGCCACGATCAATCCAAAACCTGAAACCAAGTCTGAAACCAAATCTTCAGCTGAACCAGACGCTGGCGCTCTTATCATTAGCAACCGCAAACTAGTCGCTAACTTTAAGCCACCGGATTACCTGATTGAAGGCTTGCTACAACGCCGGTTCCTTTACGGGCTAACAGCGCAGACCAATGCAGGTAAGACCACTGTCGCACTGCGGTTAGCATTACATGTCGCACTAGGATCGCCACTTGGGCACGGGAAGGAGGAACGGCAAATTGAGCAGGGCAAGGTGCTATTCTTTGCCGGTGAAAATCCTGACGATGTAACGATGCGTTGGATTAAGCTTTGTGAAGAGATGAAGGCTATTGCAGACGACAATCTTTCTACAACTGAACGCTTCTTGCTCTGGCGTGGGCACGGTGGACCACCATGAGCCTTGCTGCGACCACAGCGGCTGCGGGGCAAAAAAAATAAAACTATGTATTCAAAATCAATAAGGAGAATTTCCAATGCCATTCAAAGATAACCAAATTGATATCCGCGATCAGATGAATGCTGATCTAACGATCGGCGACCTCAGGGCCATCGTCACGCTCCTCGAATGCGCCACGTCGCACCTGATATTGCCGGACGAAGCAACGCAGGCCCTCGATAGGCTGCGTGGGCTGATCGACAGCCGCTAAACCTGAAAGGACATTTGCTATGACCACTGAAATTGAAAAAGCCGAAAGAGACTTGACCAATCTGGAGGAGCAACGGGGAACCCTTTTTAGCCGTGCAAAGCTATTGAGTAAGGAGAGAGATCAGATCGCGTTCGCCGCGCTCACCGCTGGCGACAAGAAGGCCAAGGATAGGCTTCGGGAAATTAATCTTGAGGATATCAACCTTACAGCCAACATCGCGTCTGTAGAAGCCGCGTTGGTCGTGGCACGAGCTAACCTCAACACCGCCAAGGCAGCTGAAGCATCCGCAGCCGACATTGAAAAAGCCAAACAGATTGCCGCGTTGAATGCCAAGCTTAAGGAAGAGTTAGACAACGCTGACGATGCCTTGAGTGATGCTATTGGATCGGTGCTAAGTGCGCGAACCTTGCTCCAGAATATACATGCGCTTGGTGCCCCCAGTCCTACTGACCAGCTTTTCAGAATTAACGCAGTAGCGGCGATCAAGTCTGCGCTGCAAAAACTGCCGCAGCCGTGGATTAATGATTTTGAGTTTTCCCGATTGGCGCCGTCTCAGAAAAAGGAATTCAAGCCGCTCGCTACTGCTTGGTGTGGTTCGATCGCGAACCAGATTGTGCATCGCCTCCCAGCAGATAAGAAGGAAAAGGCAGCATGAGCAACACCACCATCATCGATCAGGCAACTGAACAATTGGCGGAATATGTCGGTTCGATCCTTGCCGACAAGAATATCAACCAGGCCGTTGAACTAACCAAGGTTTTCGAGAGCTATGGTGATTATCTGAAATCCAACATCGTCAAGGCCGACGTTGATGATGACGAGCCAGCCGATAAGAAGCTATCAGCGCAACTAGATGAACTCGTCGCAGAGATGATCGTCGCAAGGCCGTCGCTGCATCCTAACCGTGCCCGGCGCTGGTTGCTTCAAACGCCATATGGACGAGAACTGTTGGCACAACATAAAAAGGAAACCCCAATGCCCCAAGTTGATATCATGAAATTGCATAATCCCGACAGTGTTATCGAATTCATCAAGTCGAGCGGTGCGAGTGAATTTGTTATTTCCGAAGTTATCATGGGCCACGCTAAGCTCAACAAGCGCGACGGCGAAAGCAATGCACAGGCCTTCGCCAGAATTTTCCCAAAGTTTCAGACGGCCTACGGGGTTGCCAAGGGCTACCCGAACATGATGCAGACCGAACCGGTCAGCGTCGAGGTTGAATCGATTGATGACAGTTGGAAAGCCTCTGAACAACTGGCGGCACTAGTGGAGGAACAGCGGGCACGCGCTCCGACGCTGACAACCTCGCAACTTTATGAGCGTGTTTATGCCGATCCGGCCAACAAGGCTGTAGTGGCGAGGGCGCATAAGAGGCCGACAGCGTCCAGCGTGAACACGGATTATTTGGAGGGGTGATTGCAGCAGCAACGAAATTCAGTTTCGCGACGCGCCATATATGGCTTGTTGGTTGGCCGGCATCGTGTCGCGAAGGGTGATGGGGATGCAGGTCTCTCCGTCACCCACCATTCCCGGAGGGTTTCATCAGCTTCCCCTCCGCGATGGGTGGCGGCGGTCTTTGCTCAGTTATTCTCCTTGGGGCTGCCGTCACCCAACATTTCCGGGGAAGGGTTCAGTCCATCCCCTCCCGGCGCGCGCAGTGGGAGGTCGTGCGGGAAAACAACGCCCACAGCCAGCGCGGTTTGCGACGGGTGCAACTCCCCTGTTTTGTTTCCTCCTTGGACCGGTGCTGGCACTTACAACTGAGTAAGACGCGATGATCGATCCTGATCCCAACCCGTTGTTCGCTGATGGATGCACGGTCATCACTTGCTACGGCAATGCCAAGCGAACCGACGTGCATCTGGCATCGACCATCCATGCCGCGGATGACGAGATTTTCAAAATCCTGAAGCCGCGTGAGCGACTGTCGAACGAGACGCCGCAGCACACTGCAGATATTGGAAGATGTAGCATGAATCGTATACGCTCTCACAGCGCTCCCACTAGGAATAGAGTGGGAAGCTGGAGGAACTGGGTATGGCTCCGGAGTGGCGGTGCGCCTTCGTATTCTGGTTTCAGTGGATTTGGATCGAGGCATGGAGGCGCACGATGAGGCGCATCCCGAGCTGGTCCGTTTTTGGCCGTTACATCATCAGCTCAGTTATCATCGGAAGTTTGATATTCTGGTGGCAAAAAGGCTTACCAGCAGCAGAGGTCCAACTCGGGCGGTTCCTAGCGTATAATGTCGCCCCATTCGTCGTATTCTTTGCTCTCTTCTTTGGAGTGGAACTCTTTCTTGCGCCTGGGCGTCTACTTTGGCGTGATATAGGCCGCGAGCTAAGCGGAGAATGGCTCGATTTTATCGCCTCAAAGATTGGTGAGGGTGGTCGATTGATCGAAAATATCCGACTTGGCCAAGATTTAACCGAAGCGCGCGCATCGTTCGATGCGTGGGTTGATTCCGTGCGGCAATTTTTCAGAATCAACCTTCCGAGATACGAGCATGTTTTTGATGACATCGAGGTTGGGCCATTTGGCCCATTGCTTGATCTACCCAACAGAATGCGCGCGGCACTTCCTGCTAGTTTCCCTGCGATGGCACGACCTGTAGACCCGCGCGAAACCCTGATAGATATGATCAGCCGCCGCCGCAGTAATCTTCAGCGAATATACGAGCAATTGGCCCCTTTGAGCGCCGGTGAGCCCCGCCATGCCTAGTAACCTTCGGCAGCCAGTGCGTGGATGATCACCCTCGGTGACAGGCACACTAAAGGGAGCGGCAGTTTGATCCCTCTTGCTATCGCTCCCTGATTTTTAACGCGGAGCTGCATTAACAACACCCACAGCCCGCGCGGCATACCTCAAGCCGGTGGCGGGCGCTTAATGAAGGCTAACCCCATTTCAACACACGAAAGAATGCCTCACTTCAGCTTTTCGAGAATGCACTTTTTGACGCGAAAATAATCCGTTACATCGACCGTATACAAATCTATTTTGTCCATGTTGATCTTCGGAAGGTCTTCCTCGTCAATCAAAAATTCAAATGTTCGGACACCAAACACTGTGCCTTGCATTTGGCAGGTCTCAAATCGCATTTCGCGCATGCTATCTAAGGCTGGAATTCCCCACTCTCCCAAAGCGCCTCGGTCAACAATGTCCATTATCTTCAGGCCTTCTTTTGAACAATCCAAGCTATACTTTTCTAAGCTTATCTTTGGGTTATCACTCGCGGCCCGTATCGCTCGATCAAAGCACGTTGCGTACAGAAATGCTTTGTTTCGCAATAACTTTTGCAATCTGGCTACATCGATCTTTCTAACCTCCATCCCCAGACCATCAGCCTTTAATTTTAGTACCTTTCTCGCGGCGTAATACTCTTTTCCCATGAGGTCTCTTATCGTCGTGGTGTAAGCCTTCTCTGTTTCTGGGTATTGAAACTCGTATGTGAAAGCTAGAGCGGAGGTCGTTCCAATAACAAAGAGTGCCAGCAACCACGCATTAGAATATGCAACCCGGCGTTTCTGCTTGTGTGAATTCTCGTTGGCAGTCATCACGGCCTTTTTCGCGGAGGAACCGCATCGCTCAGCTTTTGCGCTTGATCCTTATGTACAAAGATCGGTGCGAACACGCCCTCGACGATATCGAGAGCTAATCTCAAATCCTGCTCTGTGGGCAAATGCCCTCGGTGCATCGCTGCGTCGCCGACATCTAGCGTTGCGCGCATCGCGTCCCGTTGAACGAGGGATATGAACCCGGCATTCTGGAACGCATTAAGCTTATCATCAAACGTTCGAAGATCGCCGATTGTTGCTATCATAACCTGCTCTAACGCAGCTCGTATCCCCATAGCAGCGAGCCTTCGCTGGCCATTGGCGACCGCTTGGTACACCTCGGATAGGAGACCCCCGATGGCTTGTTTGTCCTTCCCGAAAAATCCAAGAACTAAATCTAAGACCCACCTCGGTTGCTCACGGGTGATTGGTGCGGGATAAAATTCAATATCGGCTTTCTCGTCGCCGTACCAAATTCGTTTGTAGCCCATTGAGATGCGTCCGCACCCGCAACATTCGAGCATTGCATACTGCTCCAGAGTAAGTTCCTCCCTTTGTGCTTTTTCAAATAGCACGGTGTGCCTAGTTTCACCCAAGCATGTAGAGCACGGCGCGGGAACAATTCTAGAGTCTTCGGCCATTTCGTTCCCCATTAGACCGGAATAGACAACTGTTCGCCGCCTGATCCTTCGATAATCTCAATCACCTTGGTAATTTCTATCTGCTCTTCGATCATCGTCCCTTTGTCGTCAAAAATATAGATGAACCGGACCCTGCAACGCATGGCATCACCAGAATGCAAACCCTTCACTTTCCGGTCGTGAAATTTACTTAGCCAGTCTTCGTCGGTGATTTTTGCGAAAACCGGAAACTTTCCTCTGGCAAATTGCCACTTCGAATTTCCAACCATGTCGGGTTTGCGGATGGTCAGAATGATTTCGCCTTCGCTATGTTTTTCGGTCGTCGTCTTGTCAAGCTGGATGATTTCGGACGGGTCCCAGGTTTTTGTTAAGTCCACGTCGTAGGTTTTGTGACCGGGAGCCTCTAGCATTAGCCTGTCTTTTGGGCCTAACAGCCTTTTGGCTTCCTGCAGCGAGCTAAGGGACGCCACCAGTTTCGCTTCATGTACTGGCGCATAATCGCCAAGGTGACGCAGGTCACTCGTCGCCGCCAATTGGCGAAGAGTATCGCGCAACTCGATTGCATCTTTTGTTGCTGTTTCTTGATCTTTGTCGAGCCACCCGATTGCGGCATATTTGGCGTCAACCAAAGCAGGGCCTATTGCCTTTTTCATTTCGCCCTGTCTCAAACCCTCATCATCAATTTTCTTGAGAAGGCTGCTCAGTAGAACGCGAATTGACCCGGCCTTGATATCGTCCAAGACCGTCACGGGCTGCAATCTGACATCGACCGATCCGGCGACAGCTTGGTCCAATTGTTCGAAGCCATCGATTAACTCGCTGGCGGCGTCAAATATGCGCCGTGGATCACCTTGGCCTTTCTTGAAGACAATTCGGAATGAAAAGTCCGCGGGTGGTGGCGGCATTGGCGGGTCCCCGATCCTCGCAAGTAATAACCGGCAGGATTTCACAACCTAGCGTAATTGCCTAACGTACCGAATTGACATGTGAACAAAAAGAGAACAATCTCTCAGGCGTCCCGTCTGCTCAAGCGGTTTTCCAGATGTCATCATCGCCCAACCCACAATCGGACGCGGACCAGTTAGAGGTGGCAGCCGATCAAGCCATCGCGGCGTGCGGCGGTGATGCTCGCGAGGCGGTCAAGGCGCTGATCGTCGCCAACCATTTTCTCGAAACCGATCTGGAGAAACTTAGGGCTGCGGCCTCGATGGGCTATGCGCGAGGGAAGCTGATCGAGGAAGCCAAGACGCTGCCGCGTGATCGGAAGGATTGGTATGATTGAGGCCGTAACGGGACAGCCGCTATAAGAAGTTGCAAAACGAATAAGACGATTTAATTGGGCAGAATTGATTACGCAAAAAGCTCATAGGACCAAAGTCGTTGTTTCCAGGCATTCCGAAATACTTCAGGTCCTGACAATAATCTTCCGGAGCGTTAGGCTTGGAGGCAGAACAAATCAGCTGGACATAGCCGCCGTCATTGCGTCCGCGATATCGATGGATGATATCGTAGCTTCCCATTCTTATCCGGTCGATACAATCCCACGCATCAAAATCGACCACACGACATTCGCTTAACGGGTGGCCATCTAGAGCAACCTGTCCGGTTCGTCGATTGACCACAAATTTGTGAGCCAAATAGTTGGTTGTCTTTTTGAGGTCGACTTTTTCTTCATCACATTTGTATGTGCCGTCGTTATCTCTTTCAAACCAGCCTGAACACCCCACTTCCGTGGTGTATGTGCGCTCGCGGACGTCACGATTGTCGTCGCAACCGCCAAGCATTCCAAGAGCTAAAAGAGCTGGGATGAGTTGTTTCATATTATTGACGGTCGGGAGTTTTGCGCCGCGCCGGCACCCGTTCCGACACCTCCTTTGCTGCATCGGTATGGACGAAGATTGCAGCCATGATCCCTTCGGTAATGTCCAAGGCGATCTGAATATCTTTTGTTTTGGGCTCGTATCTTCTTACAACAAGCCATTCGTCCGCGCCTTGTTTATCAGATACGAGACAAACGCTGAGCAGGCCCCGAACATGAACAGGGCATCTGCCTCGTCAACCTTCGCTGTACTGTCGTCCAATAGCGCGTGGCGGATGCCCTTTTCGTCGCTCGTATAGGCGTACAGCGATGTAAAGCCGTTCTTCATTGCTGGGTGGATCGAGATTTTTTGTTCCAGCTTCTTGAGGGCCTTGGATAAAATGTCCGCGCTCGGGTCGAGCGTGCGGCAGACGGCTTCCACAGCATGGATGCTTTCTCGCACGCTATCGGCATAAGCCCCGACGGTCAGGTGAGATGCAGCTTTGCCGAGGTGAGCCCGTGCACCGTTGAATTGGGTAGCCGCTAGATCGGCAAACGCCCTAACAATACTCGCGTGTTCAGTGTCTGAGGCAATAGGGCAGATCACTCTGTGTTCGACTACTCGGTAGGCAGCCCGACAAAACCGCAAGCTGGCATCAATTTCATTGGCAACCTTTGACGGACATGCTGGATGTTTAAGTACAAACTCCAACCACCCGAAAATCGCTACGTAGTCGCCATTTTCAAAAATGTCGCGCGTTTCCTTTATCAGCCCCTTTGCATTGTTCTTAAAATCGTCCGCCATTCGATGCCGACGATAAACGTGCTCTTCCTTCAATATCATTGACCACGGTTTGTCTAGGTAAGAGGAGCCATATTCAGAGCGCTCCGTGGCATCAGCTAGGTAGCTGTGAATTCGGTCCCATAGAAATGCCCGCAGCTTGGGAGATACTTCACGCAACTTCAGCTGCGACGGCAGTGGTTCGATACCTTCGGCTTGCTCAAAGCTGAGCTTCATTCGTTGTTCAATGTCCTCAGCCACGGAATCTCCTCGTCCAAATGATCAGGGCAGCGACAGCTTTACCTGTACGCGGCTCGCATTGTATATCCCCGGAGCGGCCATCTCGTCGCAGCCGGAACCACTTTCACCAAGTCCCCGTTATCGTGATTGGGCCACGTGAGCCATGCGCTGGTCCGTGGCCCGGTACGGTCCTGCCTTGCACCCCTACCCCAAAGAGGCGGGACCGTGCTCTGACCCTGCCAGCCGGTGTCGCTTCCGGTCAAAAAGCCAAAACAAAAACGCCCCCCCTGACGGATCAGGGGAGGCGTTCATGGTCGGGCAGTCAGATTAGGCCAAACAAGATCCCGAAGAGCCCCGCCGCAGGCCTAGAGAGGTCGCGACTAGGCGCTTCTTTCAGGTCCCTGATGTCGGGTCATTAGGGCCGGCGCATAAATGTCCTCAGTCCCGCAATGAGGGCATTGGAGTTTTACCGTCCGAAACTGCGGCTCTGGTTCTTTCTCAGGCGAAGGCGCTTCCGCGAACGGGATAGCCTGTCCGCATTTGGAGCAATCGACAGCAAAGTACCATTTGTTTGGTTCAACATGACTTGCCATGATGAATCCCCTTTATGCCGCAATACTGCAATGATTGATGGTGATTAAGTCAGCACTTCTGACAGGAGCATCAAATGGCTCACTTAAGACGAGAACTGTATCGTCAGGTAAAAGGCCCTGAGATCACCCATGCGGATTGTTGCACGCTAGTTTTCGATACCGACGCGAAGAATTTATACGTCGAGCGCGAAGTGGCACATTTAGACGTGACCGTTGAGGGCGCGATTGAGATCCAAACGGCGACGATGGATATTGCAGATTACCTAAAGCAAGGCGGTCAGACCGCTGGGCACCGCGAGCTATGGCGGTTGCTGAGGACGCTTTTCAAAGAGACCGTCGATAACGATGAGCTGATCCACTAGCCCTCAACGTCTCGCCAGCGTTTTGGGCTTTCTCAGCCACATCCGCTTGGCCTTTGCCTCGGCACGCTTCTTGAGCTCGGCCTTGATCTTTTCGATCAGGGTTGGCTCTGACGTTTGAATTTTAAGGGTGGAGATCATCGCGCCGCCCTCCGAAAACTGTGTTCAGCAGGCTATATTCCAATTCCGGAAGAGGGCAATCTAAAAAAGCGCGGCTTGGTCAGCTTCGAAACTCGGTGCCGCCTTTCGCAGCCGCAAGATCGGAAGGATTGGTATGATTGAGGCCTCACACACGCAGAAGCCGCCAAGGCGTTGTCCCTCGACGGCTCGTGCCGTTGTGTTTGCGTAGAGGTACTGTGTCGAGCGGTGCTCGAACGCAGCCCGTGCTCGCTCTTATTTGGACGCAGGCGACCTTCAATGAGGCCGGTGGGTGCGTTGCCAGTCTCGGGCCAACGATCCCCGATCCTTGTGACATGTGACTGGCGGCGATGCTCTTCAAGCCAGCGCTCCTGTCCTAACTATAAATCGGCCAGCGTTATTTGCGTGTGGCCCGTTGAAAATCGCTGTCGGGTCATTTGGGATGCGCGATGACGCCGGAACAGCCTCGTCACAGTGCTTGGGAACCACTTTCGCAATGTCGCCGTTATCATCGTTGGGCCACGTAAACCGAGAGTTTGTGGCCCGGGTACGGTCCTGCCTTGCACCCCTACCCCAAAGAGGCGGGACCGTGCTTTGATCCCAGCCAGCCCATGACCTCTTGCATGCCATGCAAGCGCTCTCCCAGCTTGAGCTATGGCCCGCTAGACCTTCCGCGCGGCTTGGGCGGCGCGCGGCAAAAACCCTGAACACAGTTCAGGTTGAGCTCAAGTCTCCTTCTGCTTGTCATCGCCGACATCGCCGATGATGTCGGTGACGTCCTCGTCGCCTTCTTCCTCGTCGGCGATGATGGTGGAATCGTCATCATCGTCATGATCGTCGTCTTCGTCGATCTCGATATCGTCTTCCGATTCGGGAACGACGGCCTTGACCTTGCCGGTGTTCTCCTCGGCGTCGGCTTCGTCGAGCGGCACCAACTCTTCAGCCTCGACGGGCTCCGGCGTTGCTTCGGCAGCGGAGGCGGCAGCTTCGGCTCTAGCGCGCGCTGCAGCGTCAGCGCGGGTCTGGGGCGGCGGGATCGGCGCGATCCGCACGACCTCGCCGGTGTAGGGTGAGATCACCGGGTTCTTGTTGAGGTCGTAGAATTTCTTACCCGTCGTCGGGCAAATGCGTTTGGTTCCGAGATCGGATTTGGCCACGTGTGCAATCCTTCGGAACTTTTCGAAAAACGGTGCTTCACTTGGCTAGTTGGCGCGCGGCGCGCCGCTGTCAATAGCGCTCTGCGAAAGACGGACGGCCCGCGTGACGGCGCGTTCCCCGGAGCGGGCCGCCCTTATCGCTACCCGGCCCGGATCGGGCCGCTTAAGCCTTCCCTACGGGCTTTCTACGCCGCTGCTCAGCCGGGGGTTATAGCCGAAAACGCCGAAAAAGCTAATGAAATCAACGATAAAGGCGGACCGGCTGCCCGACGCCGTATTTTTGCAGTGCAATAGCGTTTTCCAGAGAGGACGAAGACGTGTGATCTTGCATTGAAAGCACCCGAAATGGCCGGCTTTTGCGCGATTTGAAGCCTGTTACCCAGATAAACCACGCCCGCCAGAACGACAACGCCTGATTGGGCATGGTCCCATGTGAAGGGTTGTTGCGCCGCCCCTTGGCGCTGCTAGAGTTTCTGCCGAAGCGAAATTCCTCGTCGGCCGCTATCGGCCGGGGAAAGACATTTGGATGAAGGATGACACGGGGCTCCGCGCCGACCTGGGGTCGCGCGGAAGCTCGATCATACCGGCCACCGCTGGCGATGCCGGAGCAGCGAGGCTGGCGCCGGGAACCGGCGTCTACGCGGCGCTCGACCTTGGCACCAACAATTGCCGCCTTTTGATCGCGTGCCCGACCGATGACGGGTTCCGCGTGGTCGATTCGTTCTCGCGGATCATCCGGTTGGGCGAGGGCATTTCCGCAACCGGCTGCATCAGCGACGCCGCGATCGAGCGCGCCATCGCCGCGCTGAGCATTTGCCGCGACAAAATCCACTCCAAAAAGGCCAAGCGGCTGCGGCTGATTGCGACCGAAGCCTGCCGCGCCGCGTCGAATGCCGAAGGTTTTCGCGATCGCGTTGCCGCCGAAACCGGTATCCGCCTCGAAGTGATCGATCGCGAGACCGAAGCAGCCCTTGCCGTGATCGGCTGCTCGCCATTGCTCGATCCGCAGGGACGGGGCGCGATCTTGTTCGATATCGGCGGTGGTTCGACCGAACTGGTCCGGATCGAGCGCGATCCCGGTGAGAAGAATGCATCGCCGCGCATCAAGGCCTGGATGTCGATCCCGCTTGGGGTCGTCACGCTCGCGGAGCATTTCGGCGGCCGGGACGTCACGCCGCAATCCTATGCGGAGATGGTGGAGGAAGTCGCAAAACATGTCGGACCGTTTGCAGCCGAGCACGGCGGGGACCTAACGGATATGCACCTGCTCGGCACCTCCGGCACGGTGACGACGCTGGCCGGTGTTCATCTCAATCTGGTGCGATACGAGCGCCGCCGCATCGATGGCGTGTGGATGAGCGATGCGGAGGTCACCGCCACCATCGCGCGCCTGCTCGGCATGAGTTATCAGGAGCGCGCCGCCAATCATTGCATCAGCGCCGAGCGCGCCGATCTGGTGCTGGCGGGCTGCGCCATTCTCGACGCCATCCGTCACGCATTTCCGCTGCCGCGGCTGCGTGTCGCCGATCGCGGCCTGCGCGAGGGCATGCTGGTCGAGATGATGCGCGAGGACGGGGCGCTGCTCGGAGGCCGATAGGCGCTACCGTCTGGGATGTGTTAGAGCAAGGGCGGTGGCCTTCATCCTTCGAGACGCGCGCAAGGGCGCGCTCCCACGGGTGAACGCAATTGCGTTCATCCCGGGGATGAGGTCTGAACCCTCATGGTGAGGAGCGCGGCACCGTCCGCGCGTCTCGAACCATGTGGCCCGGATGCCCAACAGAGATCGACGGAACCCAACACCGACATGGCGAAAGACACCACCGGGCGACTGCACGTCACCGTCAAGAGCGGCGGCAAGCGCAAGCTGTCCTCGAAACTCTGGCTCGAGCGTCAGCTCAACGATCCCTATGTGGCGCATGCCAAGCGGGAAGGTTTTCGCTCGCGCGCGGCCTACAAGCTGATCGAAATCGACGACAAATATCATTTTCTCAAACCCGGCATCACCGTGTTCGATCTCGGCGCCGCGCCCGGCGGCTGGAGCCAGATCGCCGCCAAACGCGTCGGCGCGGCAAGCGGCAAAGGCCGCGTGGTGGCGATCGACTTGTTGGAGATGCCGGAAATTGTCGGCGTTACTTTCGCGCAGCTCGATTTTTTGGCTGAGGGTGCGCCGGACCGGCTGATCGAGATGATGGAGGGCCGCGCCGATGTAGTGCTATCCGACATGGCCGCGAACACCACTGGCCATCGCAAGACCGACCAATTGCGCATGATCGGTCTGGTGGAAGCGGCGGCCGCGTTCGCTGCCGAAGTCTTGAAGCCCGGCGGAACGTTCCTCGCCAAGACTTTCCAGAGCGGCGCCGATGCCGAACTGATGACGCAGCTGAAGCGCGATTTTGCGAGCGTCCGTCACGTCAAGCCGGCTTCGAGCCGGAAAGATTCCTCCGAGCGTTACGTGCTGGCGATGGGATTTAGGGGGAGCTGAAGCGATTAGCCTGAGTCGTCATTGCGAGGAGCGTTAGCGACGAAGCAATCCACACCTTCGTTTTGGCACTTTATGGATTGCTTCGCGGAGCCTGTCATCTGGCGCGCGTTCGCGCGACCCGTTGGCTCGCAATGACGGAAAAGGTTGCGCCATCACCCCAGCCTTTGATCCCTGGCGTCCTGAGTGCCTTCGCTCGCCGCCCTGACCGCCGCCGTCGCCACGCCCTTGCGGCTGGAAATCTCGACCGCCTTGCGGCCGGAGATTTCGTGTCCGGCATCATCGGGCATTTGCCAGAAGAACCAGGCCGATACCGCCGAGATAATCGAGACCACGACGAAGGCCGGGGCGAAATCGTCCGCGCTCAATGTCTGCACATGTCGCATCAGCTGGGTGGATTCGACCGAGAAGGCCCCGACCGCGACGCCGGCGGAAATCGCCAGCTGCTGGTTGACGCTGACCAGCGTGGTGGCGCGGCTCATCTGTGCCGGCTCGATCTCGGCATAAGCGACGGTGTTGATGGCGGTGAATTGCAGCGAGCGGAAGAAGCCGCCGACCACCAGAATGATCATGATCAGAAGCAGCGGCGTGGCCGGTGTGAACAGCGCGCAGGCGCCCAGGAAGAGCGAACTGACCACGGCATTGATGGTCATCAAATTGCGGAAGCCGAAGGTTCGGATGATGCGCGCGGCCAGCGTCTTCATGCCCATCGCGCCAACGGCAGAGGCAAACGTCACCAGTCCCGACCGGAACGGCGACAGACCGAACCCGACCTGCATCAAGAGCGGCAGCAGAAACGGCAGCGCGCCGATGCCGAGCCGAAACAGAAACCCGCCAACGATGCTGGCGCGCATCGTCGGCAGCCGCAGCAACGCGAAATCCAGCACCGGCGATCCGGTGCGCCGGGCGTGGATGACGTAAAGCGTCATCGAGATCGAGCCGATCCCGACCAGCGCTGCGACGATCGACCATGGCAGCAGATCGAGGCCTGCGACCGAGAGCCCGAAGGCAATTCCGGCAAGCCCGATGCCCGCCAGCACCATTCCGTAAAGATCGAACGGCTCGTGGTTCTCGCTCTTGATCGGGTCGATGTAGCGCAGCGCCATGACGATGCCGAGTAGCCCGATCGGAATATTGATCAGGAAGATCCAGTGCCAGGAGAAATAGGTGGTGATGAATCCCCCGAGCGGCGGACCGATCACGGGCCCCACCAGCGCCGGCACCGTGACCCAGGCCATGGCGTTCACCAGCGCGCTCTTGTCGATCGTGCGCAACAGCACCAGCCGTCCGACCGGCGTCATCATCGCCCCACCCATGCCCTGCAGGATACGAGCGATCACAAAATCGGTGACCGAACCCGACAAGGCGCAGCCGATCGAGCCCACCATGAACACGGCGACGGCGAGGGAGAATACCAGGCGCGCGCCGAACCGGTCGGCAGTCCAGCCGCTGGCCGGAATGAACACTGCGAGCGACAAAAGATACGAGGTGATGGCGAGCTTCAGCGTGAGCGGGCTGGTGCCGATATCGGCGGCGATCGCAGGAAGCGATGTCGCTATCACCGTCGAATCCATGTTCTCCATGAACAGGGCGGTGGCCACGATGAGTGGGATCAGGCGTTGTTTGTTCATCGAATCTGCAGGCGGCGCGAGGAAATGCAATCGGGCTGTATCATCTCGTCCACACGCAGGCCATGGTGGAACCCGCGGACTTCCATTCTGAAGGGCCCCCACAGCAGCAATTTCAAGGGTTTCTTGCGAGAGGTTCGCCAAAACTGCGAGCAAGGTTTATGGCGATAATGTGCAGAAACCTTAACGTGCAGCCATACGCATAGCTCCTCGGCTCGATATGGGGTTGCCTCATGGGTCATGTTGTGGGAGCAAGGCCGCGCCGAGCCAGCAGGCTCTTCCCCCGTCAATTCTCGTCAAAAGGAAAACCCGGAATGGGATTGCGCTTGTTGTTTGTTTTCGCCGTCGTATTTGGATTATCTCCGGCTGCGGCATCTGCCGGCGAGGGGCTGCTCCATCGCGCGTCGTGCTCGGTCGTGCGGTATTACGTCGCCAAGTACAGCGCTTCGGCGGCAGAGGCATATGCGCGGAGCAGGGGCGCTTCGGAGGCCGAGATCGATGCTGCCCGGCGTTGTCTCAATGGTGCCCCGTCGCGGAATATTCGGACCGCTCAGGAAATGAACTAAAAGTAATCCTGCGGACGCGGCACCGCCGCGCCCACGGCGTCCTGTGTGGGCGGCCCGCCAGTGCGGCTGGCCCCCGTGTTACCCGATCTGACGTCGGATTTTGGGGCCGCCGCCCCTTTGATTCGCCATGGTGGCGTGCTATCGACCACCGCCAACCCTACCGATGGGCTCTGATTCGACGGTAAAGCGCTCGCTTTGCCGGCGTAGCTGCTCATCCGTAGATCGTATCGCGGCTCACAAGCCGCCGAATGGAGTTGGTAATGGCGCAGGTTCAGGGACTTCAGGGGATACGCGAAGCCTATACATTCGACGATGTGCTCCTGAAACCTGGTCTGTCGGACATCCTGCCCTCCGAGGCCGATATCCGTTCTCGCCTCACCCGCGCCATTCCGCTCAATATCCCCATCATTGCCTCTGCCATGGACACCGTCACCGAAGCGCGCATGGCGATCGCGATGGCGCAGGCGGGCGGCATCGGCGTGATCCACCGCAATTTCGATCCCGACGGCCAGGCCGCACAGGTGCGGCAGGTCAAGAAGTATGAATCGGGAATGGTGGTCAATCCGTTGACCATCGGTCCGGATGCGATGCTGTCGGACGCGCTGACGCTGATGAGCGATCACGGTTTTTCCGGGATTCCCGTGGTCACCGGGGGCGGCGACGGCAAGCCAGGAAAGCTGGTCGGCATTCTCACCAACCGCGATGTGCGGTTTGCCACCGATCCAAAACAAAAAATCTCCGAGTTGATGACGCATGAGAACCTCGTGACGGTGCGCCAGGGCGTCAGCCAGGACGAGGCGAAGCGCATGCTGCACCAGCATCGCATCGAGAAATTGCTTGTGGTCGACGACCAGTACCGCTGCGTCGGACTGATCACCGTCAAGGACATGGAAAAGGCGGTTGCGCATCCGCTCGCCTGCAAGGACGCGCAGGGCCGCCTGCGGGTCGCTGCCGCAACCACCGTTGGCGAGGGCGGCTACGAACGCACCGAGCGGCTGATCGACGCCGGCGTCGATGTGATCGTGGTCGACACCGCGCACGGCCATTCTTCCCGGGTGCTGGAAGCCGTCAACCGCATCAAGCGCCTCTCCAACGCGGTCCAGGTCATCGCCGGCAATATCGCCACGCAAGAGGGCGCCCAGGCGCTGATCGATGCCGGGGCCGACGCGATCAAGGTCGGCATCGGTCCGGGTTCGATCTGCACCACCAGGATAGTCGCGGGCGTTGGCGTGCCACAGCTCACCGCGATCATGGATGCGGTCGCGGCAGCGAAGAAAGCCGACGTGCCGGTGATTGCCGACGGCGGCATCAAATATTCCGGCGATCTCGCCAAGGCGCTCGCCGCCGGCGCCGATATCGCGATGGTCGGCTCGTTGCTCGCCGGCACCGATGAGACGCCGGGGGAAGTATTTCTCTGGCAGGGCCGCTCCTACAAGGCCTATCGCGGCATGGGTTCGGTCGGGGCGATGGCACGCGGGTCGGCCGACCGCTACTTCCAGCAGGACATCAAGGACACGCTCAAGCTGGTACCGGAGGGCATTGAGGGCCAGGTTCCCTACAAGGGCCCGGTTGGAAACGTCATGCATCAGCTCGCCGGCGGCTTGCGCGCGGCGATGGGCTATGTCGGTGCGCGCAATCTCGCCGAATTCCACGAGAAAGCCCAGTTCGTGCGGATCACAGGCGCGGGCTTGCGCGAAAGCCACGTCCACGACGTTACGATCACGCGTGAAAGCCCGAACTACCCCGGCGGGGTGTAACCTGCCGCACTGAATTGCTCCCACGGGCGTTCCGAAACGCGCTACTGTCCGAACGGGGTTCCCTTGGACATGCCCGCGTCGGGCCGCAGGTTTGCAACAATTCACTTCAACATCATTGAGAAGAGAAGTTTTCATTATGGTCGATTGGTCGGACGACAGGATATCGGCGCTTTCAGATCAGGATCTGAAGAACCTGCTCGTCAATGCCGAGCGGAAGTCCGCCGCAGCGGTGATTGCGCAATGCAAGGCCGAGCTCGAGAAGCGCGAGGCCTTGCGGCCCCGCAAGGCGGCAAAGCCGCGCACCGAGCTGAAGGAATTCGAGCACGAAATGTCGGGACAGCTTGCCGCGGTCGGCAAGGCGATGGCCGAGAAATACGATCTGTCGGAGGAGACCGCGAAGGCAAGATCGGCCGGCGTGAAAGGCTTCAAGGCGCACCGGCTGCTCGATGCCAAGGGTTATGCAAAACTCGGCGGCATGCAGCGCGATGGTTCGGTCGCGATCGACCGCTATATTTCCTACCGGCGCGGCAAGGATATCGTCTCGCTCAGCGTTTTTCTGCTGAAGGACCAGCCGATCGAGGCCCACGAATTCCATGTGATCGCGCCACTGGCCTTGCTAGATGGCGGCAGGCCTGTCGCCGAGATTCGCCCCACGGCGACCGAGGCACAGAAACAGTCGGCCGATGGCGGGCGATCGTTCAAGGATCTGCCGGGCGCGGCTGCGGCGTTCGACGCGGCGCTGGCGAAAGTCACCGCCTGAGAGGACGGACCTCGCCTCAAGACGCGCATACGCATCATGCAACATGGCGTCTGGGGGCGGCTCCGTATCCATAGTACATCCCGCAGGGTGGCGCGACGCCTGGTGAGCTGCGTGGAGATCACTGCCGGATGTTAATGGATGGAACTGCGGCGAAGAAAGCCTCTTCGGCCGCGATCGAGGGCTTGCCCGCGGAGCGCAGGCGGTGGGCGGTGGCGGCGATCTTCACTGCGCTCGCGATGGCTTCGCTCGACACCGCGATCGCCAATATCGCTCTTCCCGCGATTGCCGCCGATCTCGGCGTTAGCCCGGCCGATGTGGTCTGGGTGGTCAACGTCTACCAGATCGCGTTGGTCGCCACGCTGTTGCCGCTGGGCGCGCTCGGCGAAATCGTCGGCCACCAGCGAATCTATCTTGGCGGCCTGTTGTTGTTCACGCTGGCATCGCTCGGATGTGCCTTGGCGTGGTCATTGCCGAGCCTGCTGGTCGCTCGGGCGCTGCAGGGGCTGGGCGCCAGCGGCATCATGAGCGTGAACTCGGCGCTGATCCGCTTCGTTTATCCGAGCAGGCATCTCGGCCGCGGATTTGGCCACAACGCGCTGGTGGTCGCGACCGCCTTCACGCTGGGTCCAACGATTGCCTCCGGCATTCTGGCGCTCGGGCCCTGGCCCTGGTTGTTTGCGATCAACATTCCCTTCGGCCTGGTTGCCATCGCTATCGGCCTGAAGACGTTGCCGCCTACGCCGCGCGCTGTTCACGCCTTCGATTTTCCCGGCGCGCTGCTGGCAGCGAGTTGCCTCTGTCTCTTCATTCTCGGAATCGGAAGTGCCGCGCACAAGGCCTCGCCCGGTTTGGTCGCGATGGAGCTTGCGGCGGCGATCCTGCTGGGCGGGCTTTTGATGCGCCGGCAGGCGGATCATCCCGCGCCGATGCTGCCGATCGATCTGTTCCGCCGGCCGGTGTTCGCGCTGTCGGCGGCCACTTCCGTCTGTTCGTTTGCGGTCCAGGGGCTCGCCTTCGTTTCGCTGCCGTTCTACTTCGAGGACATCCTGCAGCGAACCCAGGCCGAGACTGGCCTGTTCATGACGCCGTGGCCGCTTGTGGTGGCGATCATGGCGCCGATCGGAGGCCGGCTGTCCGACCGCCATTCTGCTGGCGTCCTCGGCGGCCTCGGATTGGTATTGCTGAGCCTTGGAATGGTGTTGCTGGCGACGCTGCCGGCATCGCCGAGCGTCGCCAATATCGTGTGGCGCATGGTGATCTGCGGGTTCGGATTTGGCTTCTTTCAGACGCCCAACCTCAGGGCACTGATGTCGAGTGCCCCGCCGGATCGCAGCGGCGGCGCGAGCGGCATTGTGGCGACCGCTCGCCTGACCGGCCAAACCATCGGCGCGGCGCTGGCGGCATTGTGCTTCGGACTGGCCGGCCGCGATGGGGCGACGCTGGCGCTTGCGCTCGGCGCCGGATTTGCAGCAGTCGGCAGTGTGATGAGCTTTCTACGCCTGGCGGTGGCTCCAAAGCGCGGCGCATAGGCTTTATTTTGACGCGTTTTCTTTACGCGAACCGGTGCCCACTTCGCTCGAAAACGCTCTGAAGCGCAGAAGATTTTACCCCCGCCGCACGCTGGCGCCGCCGTCGACCGGCAGTGTCACGCCCGTGACAAAACTCGCCTCGTCTGACGCCAGGAAGAGGGCGGCGTTGGCGACGTCCCAGCCGGTGCCCATCTTGTGACGCAGCGGCACCTTGGCGTCGCGCTCGGCCGCGACTTCGGCGCGGCTCTTCTTGAAGGCATGGGCACGGGTGTCGACCGCCATCGGCGTATTCATCAGCCCGGGCAGGATGACGTTGGCGCGGATGCCGTATTCGGCGTTCTGGTAGGCGAGTTGCTCGGTGAAGGCGATCATCGCCGATTTCGTGGCCTTATAGGCAACATAGGGATAGCTGGTGATCGCCGCCATCGAGGAGATGTTGATGATGGCGCCGCTCATTTGGCGGCGCATGATCGGGATCGCGCATTTCGCGGCAAAGATGCAGCTCTTGAGATTGATAGCGACGCAGCGGTCGATCGCCTCCTCGGTAATGTCGGAAAGCTCAGTGTCGCCGCCGGCAAGGCTGACGCCGACATTGTTGTGCAGGATGTCGATGCGGCCCCAGCGGCCGTGCGCGTCGGCGACCATGGCCTTGATCTCGGCCTCCTTGGTGACGTCGGCCTCGAAGGCCATCGCCGTGCCGCCTTTGGCGGCGATCATGTCGACCGTTTCTTGCGCGGATTTGACGTTACGATCGACGCACAGCACGCGAGCGCCTTCGCGCGCGAAGGTAAGGGCCGTGGCGCGGCCGTTGCCGATGCCTTCGCCTGGACTCTGGCCGGCCCCGACGACGATAGCGATGCGATCTCTCAGGCGCATGTCACTTCACTCCCGCAAGTTGGGTACTATTTGAGTGCCTCTTTGTTTGCCGTATCGATCAGCGAGTCCAGGCCGATATCGACCTGGCCAGGCGCTCGCACCTGACGAACTTCAAAACTGTCGGGCTGGAAACGATATTCCACCAGCCCGACCTGCTTGATTCCAATCACATCTTGTATCTTGTCGGGAATGATGAAGCCCACAGACGGCGCCCAAACATGGCGGATATGACCAAAGGTGAAATCACGGCGCTGATGAACGTGGCCGCTGGCGACCAGCCGCAGGTCGACGGCGCGCAGCATTTCCACGAGGTGAATTCGCGCCGGCATCGGAACATAGCGGATCGCCGTTGCCGCGAGCTCCGCATCTTCGGGGGAATTCAGATATAGCGGCTTGTGAATGAATAGCGCCACCGGTTTGCCGCTAGCATTGGCGAGCTGCGTGGCAAGCCAATCGAATTGCTCGGCCTCGCTGGCAAACGAGGTGTTCATGATCAGGGAGTTGAGGCCGATGAAACACCAGCCGGCGGCGTCGAAGCGCCAGCGATCTTCGCCGAAAACGGAGAGAAAAGTCTGCCGGTGCCGTTCCGTGGCTGGTTGAGACGGAGGCGGGCCGACCTCCGTCGGATTGTCGCCGATATCATGATTGCCGGGCAGGTAACGGCAGGGAACAGGAATCCTATCGTGCTGCGCTTTGGCGAATTCGAGATCATCGCGATTGGTCGGGCCGTCGAAGGCAACGTCACCGGAGTTGATGACGAGATCGGGACGCCTCGCATCGATGTATTCGCGTACACGATCAAAGTTGCTGGTCAATGTCGGCAGGCGGCGGCCAAGATGCGTGTCGGAAATCTGGGTCAAGCGAAATTCGGGCATGCAATTTTCCTTCCGGCCCAATCGTATAATCGTTGGAAGCAGGAATGATGACAACCTCAGCGTACTGGAGGCGAGACCCGGTGGCGGCCATGAAGGCGGGTTGTTTGGCTAGAGAACCCGGTAGCGGATCGCAACTGCGTCATGTGAGGCGGCGCCCGCAACCTCGCCGGTCGTAGGCGAAGCGATGCGATCGACGAGGTGCCAGGGCCCGAACTGGTCGGAGTGGGTAGGATTGGCCGCTAGCCGCAGCTTGAACTCGTATTGCGCCTGGCCCGGCAGGTTCAGCACTACGACACGGTCGGTGGTGCGGTAGTCCAGCGTTACCGAACCCCGGAGCACGCTCCGACCATCGCTCGAATCGAGCGTATCAGATATCCGTGCGAGCTTCTGATTACGGTCGGTGTGCAATTCAACCTGGGTATCGGACATCGCCGCCAACGCCGCTTTGGGGAGGCGGATTTCGAATTCCACCGCCGGTTTCGACGGATTGATGCCGAGATAGGCGAGCGCCGCCTGCCGCATGTCGTAGCCGACGAACGCTACCAGTCCCAGCACCGCGAGCGTCGCGACGCCGTGCTTCGCGACATCGCGCACCGTCCGGTATCCGTTGTGGAAATAGACGGTCAAGACGATGGCGACCGCAAGCGCTGCAGCAATGCCCGACAGCCCCGACATCACCATCCCAAAGCCGCCGTTGGGGCTATCGTCAAACAGGCCAGTACCCTCGCCAACCATCTTCAGAAATGAACTGACGGAATCGCCGGGCAGCGCGGCCAGATGGGTCACGCCACTCAGGATCGGGGTTGTGATATTCATCGCGTTATCTCGGGCCGCGGGACAAAATCACTGGAACTATCGATATTTGGTCACGGCATCGCCGATTGTGGTTCAACAGGCGGATTGATTGTCAGAGGCGGGGGCGGCCGCTATAGCGGGGGGCGCGCGATGGGGAGGGTTTCATAATGTCGGCTCAAATGGTTCTGTTACCGGTCTTCGTCCTGGTCGGGCTTACTTTCGTGCTCTTGCTCTGGATGGCCGGCGCTCGCCGAAATGCGCTGGTCAGCCGAGAGACCCGGGTCAAGGATATCGTGCTGGGACAGCCGAACTGGCCGGTCCGCGCCACCCAGATCGGCAATTGCTTCAAGAACCAGTTCGAACTGCCTATCCTGTTCTACATCCTGATCGCGATCGCGTTACCGCTGCGCCATGCCGACTTCGTGATCGTGTTGTTGTCATGGGTGTTCGTGGTGACGCGCCTGGTGCATGCCGGGATATTTGTCACCTCCAACGATCTGAACCGGCGGTCGCTGGCGTGGTTTGCGAGCGTGCTCGTGCTGTTTGCGATGTGGATCTATTTTGCGCTCCGGATTCTGCTTCTGATCTGAGCGCGCCGTTCTCGAACCGAAAGTCCTGAATGACTCCCGCAGCGCGGCTCTCCGCCGCCATCGAGCTAATCGAGACCATCGATATCCAGCGCATTCCGGCGGCGAAGGCGCTGAAGGAGTGGGGCACCGCGCATCGTTTTGCCGGCTCGGGCGACCGCGCCGCGATCTCCGGCCTGATCTGGGACGTGCTGCGCCGGCGCGCCTCCAGCGCCTGGATCATGGACCAGGATACCCCGCGCGCCCGCGTGCTGGGGATGCTGAAACTCGAGCGGGGTTTTGATGCCGATGCCATCGCGGCGCTCTGCGACGGCGGCCGTTTCGCGCCGGCGCCGTTGAGCGAGGCCGAGCGTGCCGCGCTGACGTCGCGTTCGCTCGGCGCGGCGCCTGCGCCGATCGCCGGCGATTATCCGGAATGGCTCGATGGATATCTCACGCAAGTGTTTGGCGAGACCCGCGTTGCGGAGGCAACCGCGATGGCGAGCCGGGCCCCGCTCGACCTGCGCGTCAACACCTTGAAGGCAAAGCGTGAGAAGGTGCTGGGATCGACGGCGCATCTGGGAACGATGCCGACGCCGTGGTCGCCGATCGGCTTGCGCATCGAGCTCGGCGCCGATGCCCGCAATCCCGGCATTCACGCGGAGGAGGATTTCATCAAGGGGTTCGTCGAGGTGCAGGACGAAGGTTCGCAGCTCGCGGCCTTGCTGTCCGCGGCAAAACCCGGCGAACAGGTGATCGACCTCTGCGCCGGCGCCGGCGGCAAGACCCTGGCGCTGGCCGCGATGATGCAAGGCAAGGGCCGGCTGATCGCAACCGACCACGACAAGCGGCAGCTCGCGCCGATCTACGAGCGGCTGTCGCGCGCTGGCGTGCATAATTGCGAGGTGCGGACGCCGAAGGGGCCAAGCGATACATTGAGCGACATTCATGCGTCGGCCGATCTGGTGCTGATCGACGCGCCCTGCACCGGAACCGGCGCCTGGCGGCGCAATCCGGACGCCAAATGGCGGATGCGGCCCGGCGCGCTCGAGGTCCGTCTGAAGGACCAGATCGAGGTGCTCGATCGCGCCAGCGCCCTGGTCAAGCCGGGCGGCCGGATCGCCTACATCACCTGCTCGGTATTGCCGCCGGAGAACAGCGACCAGGTCCGTAGCTTTCTCGCCGGCCATCCGGATTTTGCGGTGGTGCCGCCGGCCCAGACCGTCACCGTGCTCTGGGACAAGGCGGAAGATTTTGCGGCTGCGACGTTGCAATCGGCGGAAGGGCTTTTGATGACGCCGCGCCGGACCGGGACGGATGGGTTTTTCGTCTCCATCCTTCGGAGAACTGGCTGAGGCCCTGAAATTCGTCATGCCCGGGCTCGTCCCGGGCATCCACGTCTTTCTTCTTCTGCCCACCTAAAGAGGTGGATGGCCGGGACAAGCCCGGCCATGACGGCCCGGGAGGGGTTGCCCGGTCGCGCCCCGTCGCGTATCTGCTTTTCATGACCGCAGCCCAGCCAACCCGCGAGTCGATGCCCTCGGTGGCCTCGGCGCATGACAAGATTCTGATTGTCGATTTCGGCAGCCAAGTCACGCAATTGATCGCGCGCCGGGTGCGGGAGGAGGGCGTCTATTCCGAAATCGTGCCGTTCCAGAAGGCGGAAGCGGCGTTTCTTCAAATGAAGCCGAAGGCCGTGATCCTCTCCGGCGGCCCGGAATCGGTGCACGAAGAGGGCTCGCCGCGCGCGCCGCAGTTAATCTTCGATTCCGGAGTTCCCGTGCTCGGCATCTGCTACGGCCAGATGACCATGGCGGCCCAGCTCGGCGGCACTGTCGAAGGCGGCCACGCCAGAGAATTCGGCCGCGCCGATGTCGAGGTCAAGGCTGACAGCCGCCTATTCGATGCCACCTGGGGCATGGGCGAGCGGCATCCGGTCTGGATGAGCCATGGCGATCGCATCACCAAAATGCCGCCCGGTTTTGCCGTTGCCGGCGTCAGCGCGAACGCGCCGTTCGCGGTGATCCAGGACGAGAAGCGGAAATATTACGGGCTGATGTTCCACCCCGAGGTGGTGCATACGCCGGATGGCGCCAAACTGATCCGCAATTTTGTCCGCAAGGTCGCTGGGCTTTCCGGCGACTGGACCATGCGCGCCTTCCGCGAGGAGGCGATTGAGAAAATTCGTGCCCAGGTGGGCGAGGCAAAAGTGATCTGCGGCCTTTCCGGCGGCGTGGACTCCGCGGTCGCCGCCGTGCTGATCCACGAGGCGATCGGCGATCAGCTCACCTGCGTGTTCGTCGATCACGGCTTGCTGCGGCTCAACGAGGCCGAGACCGTGGTCGACCTGTTCCGGCATCACTACAACATCCCTCTGGTTCATGTGGACGCCTCGAAGCAATTTTTGGGCGAGCTTTCCGGCGTCAGCGATCCCGAACAAAAGCGCAAAACCATCGGCCGGCTGTTCATCGACGTGTTCGACGCCGAGGCGAAAAAAATTGGTGGTGCGGAGTTTTTGGCACAAGGCACGCTGTACCCCGACGTGATCGAGAGCGTCTCCTTCACCGGCGGTCCCTCGGTCACGATCAAATCGCACCACAATGTCGGCGGTCTTCCCGCGCGCATGAACATGAAGCTGGTCGAGCCCTTGCGCGAACTGTTCAAGGACGAAGTACGCGTGCTCGGACGCGAACTCGGCCTGCCGGAGATTTTTGTGGGCCGGCATCCGTTCCCCGGCCCAGGCCTCGCGATCCGCTGCCCCGGCGAGATCACACGCGAAAAACTCGAGATCCTGCGCAACGCCGACGCCGTCTATATCGACCAAATCCGCAAGGCCGGCCTCTACGACAAAATCTGGCAAGCCTTTGCCGTGCTGTTGCCGGTCAAAACCGTCGGCGTGATGGGCGACGGGCGGACGTACGAATATGTCGTGGGCCTGCGCGCAGTGACCTCGACCGACGGCATGACCGCGGATTTTTATCCCTTCGACATGAAATTCTTAGGGGAAACCGCCACCCGCATCATCAACGAGGTCAAAGGCGTCAACCGCGTGGTTTATGACGTGACGAGTAAGCCGCCGGGGACCATTGAGTGGGAGTAAGGGGAGCCGCCGGCAGTGAGTAGTTCTGCAAATTTATTTTTTGGAGAGTTATCCCAAGGACCAAATTAGATTGCCAGAAAGGCCACGCGGCAAAAGCCATGGGATTTGGGGTATTCATTCATCGGTCAGACTCGATCTACGACGATAGTCCAGCCGAACGATATCAATTTCCCAGCCAGTATTTGCGTCGCGTTGAGGCCTGTATCGGTGACTGGATCGTCTACTATGAGCCGCGCAAAATCGCTGAAACGCGAGGCTACTTTGCGATTGCAAAGGTTCGCGAAGTCATTTCCGATCCTGGCACGTCCGGGATGTATCTAGCTTTGATTGAGCCCGGAAGTTATCTCGATTTTGCTAATCCGGTGCCTTTCAACGGAGCGACAGGACCGGTAGAGCAAGGCGTTCTCAACGATCAGGGACGGATTTCCGGCCGCGCTCAATCGGCGGTCCGTCCAATCTCGCCTACCGATTTCAACAGAATAATGGAACTCGGCTTCGAGGAGAAGGTACCCTTGCTGCCTCGGCTCGACGACGACGTGTCATCGTTTGGCTTTAACCAGGAGCAGGCGCCTTTTCAATTTGACCGGCAGCGTGACCGCACTAGCGTCACGGTATCGAGGATTTTGCGAGATCGTGTCTTCCGGCGTATCGTCCTGCGGGCCTATGATGAGCGTTGTGCCATCACTGGTTTGAAGTTCATCAATGGGAGAGGGCGGGCTGAAGTCGCGGCGGCGCACATTCGGCCAGTCGAAGCGAGCGGGCCGGATATCGTCAGTAACGGGATCGCCCTTTCGGGTACGGCACATTGGATGTTTGATCGTGGTCTTATTAGTTTGGCTGACGACCTGGAGATATTAATCTCTCGACAGACAAACGACCCGGAGGGTGTGCGATCGATAATTAATAAATCCGGTCGCGCGCTTGCGCCGCGACGTATATCAGATCGTCCTCATCCGCATTTCTTGGAGTGGCACCGCGAGCACTGCTTCAAGCGATGAGATGCGGAGTCTTGTATCGAAGCTCGTAGGGCGCAATAGCGTAGCGTATTGCGCCGCCACCAAGATTATTGGAATACGCTCGCTAATCCACCCTACGCGCTGTCAGCTATCGGCGCCGATGTTGCTCAGTCTGCCGCAGCAAAATGCGCCAGCTGGTCTGCGTGTGCCTTCACGAAGGACGGGCGGGCCGTGGCGCGCGCGACATAGTCACGACAGGCGGGATGTCCCGCCAGCCCGTCGAACCGATCGACGAGGCGCAGCACGTCCGCCATGAGTATGTCGGCGACGGAGAAGGTCCCAGCTAGCCATTCGCGTCCCGCCAACACCGGCTCCAAGTGCTGGAGCCGGGCCTTGAGGAACTCGTCCAAACGTTTCCATCCCGGCGTGTCACCGGTGCCGCCAGAGAACGCCAATATGGACCAGGGCAGGCTCGCCATCTCGACTGAATTGAGCGCCGCGAACAGCCATTCAATAGCCTCGCTGCGACTGCGCGGATCGGTAGGCATCAGCGCGTCACTACGATTGCCTAAATGAAGCAGGATCGCGCCGCTCTCGAAGATCGAGGTGTCTCCATCGGTCAACCACGGCACTTGGCCGAAGGGCTGGTGCGCGAAATGCTCGGCATCCCGAGCGCGAAATGGCGTGCTCTTGACTCGATAGGGCAACTCGGCCTCTTCCAGTGCCCAACGCGCACGTATGTCACGCACATAGCCCCGCGGCGTCTCGGGAACCCAATCGAAGGTGGTGAGGATCAGGTCGACCATTTGGCATCTCCATCCGTCGACGCCGACCTATAACCGCTTTCGGGCATCGCAGAAAGAGGGCTATTCCGGTCAGCGCTGCCCGATGTCAGCGCATTTTCACGCCTCGTGTTCTCCTGTCATCACCGTAATTTCGGGTTTTGTTGGCGGCGTCCGAGCGGCTCTTTACGTGATCGATGAAGGCCCGCAGCTTCGGCATCATTTGATGGCGGCTGGGATAGTAGAGAAACACACCCGGCGCCATAGGCGCGAAGGGCTCCAGCACGCGCACGAGTTTCCCCGCTTTCACAGCGCCGGCAGCGATCGGCGCAGGCACTTGCGCAAGACCCATGCCTTCGATGGCCGCGCCAAGCATTGTGGGCATGTCGTTGGCGATAAAAGGTCCTGAAACGATGACTTCGACGGCCTCGTTGCCGTTGACAAAGGACCAGGGCGCGATCGACCCGTTCGAGCGGCGCATGCGCAGGCAGGCGTGCCGGCGCAGATCGTCGATGAGTTCCGGCCGCTGCCGCCGGCGCAGATAGTCGGGGCTGCCGACCACAGCCAGCGGGTGCGATGGCGTCAGCCGCACCGCGATCATATCGGCCTCGATGAACTGGCCCTGCCGGATGCCGGCGTCAAATCCTTCGGCAGCGATATCGACCAGATCCGCGCTTGCGGCGATCTCCACCTCGACCTCGGGATAGGCCTGGCAGAAGGATGCGATCAGCGGCTCCAGCAGGATCGGCACCACCGCGCGCGGCACCGAGAGGCGCAGCAATCCGGCCGGCCGCTGTCCGAGTTCACGCGCAACCTCGCTTGCGGCGACCAGCTCCTCGAACGCGGGCTTTGCGCGCAAGAGAAATCGGTCGCCGGCTTCGGTCAACCCGACACTGCGCGTCGTGCGTATGAAGAGCGCCGCGCCGACGCGCGCCTCGAGTGCGCGTATCGCCTGGCTGATCGCCGACGGGGTCACCCCGAGTTCAGCGGCCGCTCTGCGAAAGCTGCGATGCTGCGCAACGCTCAGGAACGCCTCCACGCCATCGAGCGCGCCTTGTCGTACTGTGAAGTTCTGCTTCATACCCCGTCGACATTATCGCGAATAGTCGCTCGCGGGAAGCGGTCGTACATCTGACCTGCAAATCAGGAGTCACGCCGATGTTGAGACCCAAGATCCGCGACGTCTTGTACTCCCATGATGATTACAAAGAACAAAGGAGCCCGCCGTGATCGCAGAAACGAGAACGATGAAAGCACTCCATAACGTCGTCTTCGCACTCACCCTAACTCTGATAGGAGCTACTTCCATGACCGATTCATCCGTTGCCCAAGCCCAGGCCCTCTCGCCCACAACCACTGGCGTGATCGTCATCCTTACCGTGAAGGCGGGCGTCGCACGTGAACAGGTCATGGCCGTCATGCCAGCTGAAATTCGGGAGACCGTGCAGCTCTATCTCAATGGGAAGATTCGCGAATGGTATTCGCGTGGCGATGGTCGCGGAGCCGTCTTCTTGCTGGATACCAGGGATGTCGCCGAGGCGCATGCAATCATGGACGGCCTTCCATTGGCCAAGGAAAATGTTGTCGACCACGAGTACATCGCAGTCGGTCCACTCTTGCCACTCCGCTTTCTCGTGGCCAATCCCTCGCGGTGACGCCGAGGCCCCAGATACATCTGAGCTGCAAATCCTTCGGAGCTTGTAGGCGAAGCTCTCCGACAACAGCCTGAAGGCTAAGAGGAACCTTACAATGACCGATGTCCTTGATGACGTGCGCGACCACTATCGTGCGACCGGCCTGACCGAGCGGCTGAAGACGGCGCTTCTGGCCTTCGGTCCCGAGGACCAGCGTCTAGGCCCCGAACGGCTCGCCCAACTCGACCAGTTCCACACCCGCGGACTTGCGGCCACGGCCGACCTCGCCCGCATGGCCGAGATCAAGTCTGGCGATTGTGTGCTGGACGTGGGCTCCGGGGTGGGCGGCCCGGCATGCTTCCTGGCGGCGACCTGCGGCTGCGAGGTAGTCGGCGTCGACCTCAGCGAACCGTTCACCGAGGCCGCCCGCTACCTGACCGAACGCACCGGACAGGCCGAGAAGGTAAGATTCGAGACCGGGAACGCGCTCGACCTGCCGTTCGAGAAGGACTGCTTCGATGCCGTCTTCCTCCAACACGTGGCTATGAACATCGCCGACCGGGCCAACCTCTACGCCGAGATTCAGCGCGTGCTGAAGCCAGGCGGGCGGTTCGCGACCTACGACATCCTCCGGGCTGCGGGCGAACCTCACTACCCCCTTCCTTGGGCGCGCACGCCGGAGACGAGCTTCTTGCTAACCGAAGGTGAGACGCGCGACGCGGTTGAGGCAGCAGGCTTCCATACGCTCGCCTGGCATGACGACACCGACACGGCGAAGGCCTGGTTCGCCCGGGCCTTCGCAGCGGGTCCGCCACCGGCGCCGAACCTCGGGATCGTGATGGGACCGGAGTTTCCGGGCCTCACGGGCAACCTCGTCCGCAGCCTCATGGAGGACCGCGTCCGTGTGTTGGCAGCCGTGTTCGACACCCCCTAACGATGCGAGCTAATAGGAAAGGATATCCAAAGTGCCCCCTGATTTTAACGTTCCGTTCATTCTGAGCGTCTTCGGCGCCTTCGTCACCAGTACCGTAGTGGCTAGGCTCTATGTCTGGCCAATGCTTCGCTCAATGCCGCGATACGACGCGCTGAGAGTCCTTGCCTCCCTGAATGCGTTTCGGTTTCTGGGAATGAATTTTATGGTGGCTGGATTCGTGTCTCCCCAACTCCCCTCTTGGTTCGGTAGCCAAGTAGGATGGGGCGACTTCACAGCGGCAGTCTTGGCGCTTCTTTCTGTTGCGGCACTCACGTGGCGCTGGACTTTCGCCCTTCCGATCGTCTGGATCTTCAATCTGGTGGGGGCGGCCGATCTATTGAACGCCTACTTTAAGGGCGTCACGCAAATTGCAGACCCGGGACTCTTCGGCGCCGGAATCTACATTCCAGCCCTTTATGTCCCGATACTGCTCATCAGCCACACGCTTGCCTTCATAATCCTGTCGAGGACGCAATTAGCGCAATCTCCCGCGTAATGCTTGAGGGCTTACGCCGGCATGCGGGTGCCGGGAGGGCCACCTTGAAAGGGCGCTCCCGCTCCCGTTTCAGCCAGCTTTTTCAGACTGTCGAGATAATGGGCCCAGACGTTTTCGCGGGTGCTGTAAAACTCGGCCGACTCTCCAAGACCGCGATGCTCCAGCCGGAGATGGGTCCCGCCGGCAGCCGGCGTGAGGCGAAAAGCGATGGTCGAGCCGATCCAGTCGTGGAGGTTCTTGAAGCCCGAAGATTTTGGCGTCGCCGAATCGACGCAATACCACTCCACCAACTCTTCCGAATTTTTCACGACGCGCACCGAGGCGTGGAAGCCGGCTTCTGGAAAGCGGAACTCGCATGATCCGCCCACTTGACTGTCGATCACGGCGTTGGTCGTCCACCAGGCGTCGCCGCGCTCGGCGAGTAATTTGCGCACGCTGTCAGGTGAGGCGGCGATCTCGAGCTCATGAACAAAATCGGCCACGTGTTTCCTCCAAGGGCCGCAGGCTTGGCCGCATACGACCTGGCCGCACTCTAGCCAGGGCACGCCGGGCTGCATATGGGCATGGCCCACATAGGGAAATTTGTCCCGCTGTGAAACTACACAGTGTCAGTGATGTCCGCTACTTCACCGCCGATGCGCCCCGAATGCTAGCTCGTAGGGTGGATTAGCCCAACGGGTCCGCGCAACGCGCGGCCCGATGACAGGCTCCAGCGTGATCCACCACATCCTTTCGTCGAGTCGTACTCGTGACGGCGGGTTACGCATTCGCTAACCCGCCCTCGCGCTCAAGGACCAGAAAAGTGAAGTCATGCTTTCGCGCGCTTCCGTCGAACTCGCATTTTATTCTTTAGGTACTCAACACGCGACGGTCTCCCTCCCGCCCGAGCCCGTGCTCAGCTAGCGCCGACGTCGAGCAGCACCTTGCCGCCGCGTTCTACGTGGGCCACGGCGTCCTTGATGGCCGATAAGGGATAGGTCGCGGCCACTGGGGCATAAAGCCGACCCGATCGGAGTAATTCGGCTGCCTCGACGACGAATGGCCGAATCTTCGCCGCGTGCTCTGGGTCGCTCAGGAAGAACCCGCGCACTGAAATCCGTTTGAAGATCAGCGCTATGCTGCTAATCGGAATGGGCGCCTTGCCCAGCGCGGAATAGACCACGATCGTACCGTCGCGGCCGAGCAGATTGATCAGGGTCGCGGCGGACGGGCCGCCGACGCCGTCGATAGCGAGGCGAGGGGCGGCCGTTCCGAGAGCGGCCTTCACCAGGTTCAGACCTTCCGGTGCATCTACGATCACCAGATCGCCGCCCAGCGCTTTCAACTCGTCGATCAATTCCGGTCGACGGACCAGATTGATCGTCTTGAAGCCACGCGCTTTGGCAAAGGCGATGACCGCGCGACCCACGCCCGAATTGGCGGCATTTTGGACGACCCAGTCGCCAGGCGCGAGGTCGACGAACTCACTCAGCAGCAACGCAGCGGTCGGCGGATTGATGGTCAGCATGGCGAGCTGCCGCGGATCGACATCGGCGGGCAGTGCGAACAGCCCTTCCGCCGGTACCACGATCCGCTCGGCCCAGGCAAGGCCATAGAGCGGGGTCAGGACGCGATCGCCGACCGTGACATTCTGCACGCCTGGACCGACGGCCAGGATTCGGCCCACTCCCTCGTTGCCGATGACGCTCGGCAGGCTCGGGCGAAGCGGGTAGGTGCCGCGGACCACCAGCAGGTCGTTGAGATTGATCGGGGAGAATTCGACGCCGATCAGGACTTGGCCGGGGCCTGGCGGCGGGGGTTCCCGAATCTGGACGAATTCGAGACACTCGACCGGATTGCCGAAGGCGGTGAGGTGAACGGCACGCATGGGAGCCTCCTTCTTGCTTTCGCCAGCCGCCCCGTTTTTAAATGACGATCGTAATCTTTCAAGTCAAGCCCGGAGCTCGTAGGGCGCAACAGCGTAGCGTATTGCGCCGCCGCCAAGATTGGTGGATTTCGCTCGCTACAATGGGCATCACCCGCGACATCCACCACGATGATGTCCGGCTGTTGCTAGAACAGCGGGTCTGCGACGCCCAGCAAGCGGCGCTATGGATTGTTTCGCCGAGCCTTTCATCGGGCGCGCATTCGCGCGACCCGTTGGCTCGCAATGACGAAAATGTAATTTCACATGCGGCTAATTGACCCGACGGGCAAATCACCAAAAGTCTGTCCAGTCCTTCGCACAAAAATATTCCGCTTTCGCCGTCGGGCAAATCACTGATTTAAATCCGCGCGTCTCACGGCGGATGAGGGGCGGGTCGCGATCGTCACGAACGTTGCGGTGGGATGTGGTGGACGCGAGGCTAGCGCAAGACGAACGCAGCTCTCGCGGACGGCGAAGTCGTGTGGTCCTGGCGCCCCGACGCTGGCGCTAAGCTTTGCGGAGATGATCCGCGAAGTGACGGTGGCAAACAAGCCCGGTCACCGGGGAGAGCACGAAGCAAGCCGTTAAAACCATTGCGCAGGAAATGCCGGGTGTTCCGGTGAACCTGTGGTGTACTTACTCGTGTGCTTTCCAAACATCGCACGCGAGGCTGCGGGTGCAACGGGCACCCGGCGTTTCCTGCACCCTCTGTTTTTCAGGGGGGGGAGAAGGCTTTTGCACAACTCGGGCGCCATCTGCGCCGCGAGATCGCGCGCGCATACCTGTTAGAGCAAGATCGGTTCTGATTGAATCAGAACCGACGCTCTAATTTCTTGTTTTGACGCGTTTTCTTCACGCGAACCGGTATCCACTTCGCTCGAAAACGCTCTAGCTCTTTGAAAATTGAATCAGAAGTTCGACCGCGAGTCAGTCGGAGAAAAAATGCGTCAGGGAATCTTGCGGAAAGAATCGGGACCGGGATCGCCGCCGGGGGCGGCTTCGGCCAGCCTTCCGAAGTAGTGGGTCCAGCCCTTCTCATGGCTGGCGCAGGACGCAGCGTCGGGCAGGCCGCTATGAGTCATGCGCAGCAACGTTCCATCCGGCGCATGATCGATCAGGTCGATCTCGATCAGGCTCGACCCCGGCGGCACATTTTTTTCGCGGTCGTCCCACCCGAAGCTGTAGGCGAGGCGGTGGACCGGAATGACCTCGGTGAACTTGCCGCGGGCAATGTCCTTGCCGGTGACGTTGACGAGGTAAAGGCCGCCGGGATGCGGTTCCAGCGTCGCCTCCGTGCCCATCCACCGTAGGATTTTCTGGGGATCGGTGAGGAAAGCGAAGACGGTCGTTGGCGGCGCGGCTATCTGGACCTCGCGTCGGACTACGAGCGGTTCAACCATCGGAAACCTCCTTCGGCAAGAGCGTGGGATAAAAGCACATTCTTGGTCACGCGCCTACTTTGGTAACAATGCTATGGTGACAGGTCTCCGTCGCGGCCGCATTGTTCCCGCATGAAGTTGCCCATCACCATTGCGTGGCTGCTCGACGAGGCCAGCACCGCTGATAGCGCGGATCATTTCCTGGCCAAGCTCGGCGCGCGGCTGATCGCCGATGGTTTGCCGCTCGCCGGCGGTGCCCTGACGCTGGCGGCGCCGCATCCAATGATCGCCCGCCGCACCTGGCTGTGGCAGGCGGAGACCGGAGTGGTGATCGAGGCGCTGGGCTTCGATGCTTTGGGCTCGGCCGGGGCCGGGCAGGGCGATGTCGGCCGCGATTGGCTGGCGCGACTTGGCGGCGCGGTGGTGCAGAACGATGTCGCCGGTCCTGTGCCAGGCGGCCCGCTGCTTGGCTGGTCGATCTTGCGGCCGCTCACCGAAAAGCAATCCGCGCTGCTGCACCAGGTGGCACGTTTCGCCGCGGCGCCGCTCGCCGTGTTGACCGCGCGGTCGACGCTTGCAGCACTGCTCGAGGCTTATCTCGGCCGGCGCAGCGCGGCGCAGGTGCTGGCGGGGCGGCTGCGGCGAGCGACAGGCGAGACCATCCGCGCGGTGCTGCTCTTTGGTGATCTGCGCGATTTCACGGCTCTTTCCGAGAGGTTGGCGCCGGAGGAGGTGATCACCGCGCTCGACGCCTGGTTCGACCGCATCGCGGGCGCCGTTCACGCCTTCGGCGGCGAGGTGCTGAAATTCATCGGCGACGGGGTGCTTGCGATTTTCCCGATCGGCGACCGGTCGCCTTCGGCGGCCTGCGACGCCGCGCTCAGCGCTGTCGTCGCGGCCCGGGCCGGCATGACCCATCTCGACCGGGCACGCCAACGGCAAGGCCTGCCGCCTCTGCCCTTCGGCATAGCGCTGCACCTCGGCGAGATGCTGTGGGGCAACATCGGCACCGCCGACCGGCTGGATTTCACCGCGATCGGCTCCGCCGTCAACCTGGTCAGCCGGCTCGAAGGGCTGTGTCGGCCCCTCGGCCGCAGCGTGCTGATCTCGGGCGCGGTCGCAGCAGAGACGAGTACGAGGTTGATCCCGTTGGGTGAGCACGACTTGCGCGGCATCGCCACGCCCTGTGCGGTCTTCACGCTGCCGGAGGATTGACATGTAACCGACGACACTACCGGGCTATGGCACGATGATGGTGCCGTCGGTCTGCATGGCCGGCCGGCGATTTTTTTCAACAAGGCTGACTCCTTTTCAGCGCCTCAAACGTCTTAGCTCCATCAGAACACTTGAACTGAGCTGCAGTCGTAAACAGCAAAAAGGAGGTCGACCATGCCGACATCACCCGACCGTGAGGGCGCACCGCCCACCATGAACACCCCACCGATCGTTTCGCCGAAGGCGTGGGCGGCGGCGCGCGAGCAACTGCTCGTGAAGGAGAAGGCTGTGATGCGCGCCCATGATGCCCTGGCCGCCGAGCGACGGCGGATGCCGTGGGTTGCCGTGGAAAAGGCATATGTGTTCGACGGGCCGAAGGGCAAGGTGAGCTTGCTCGGCCTGTTCGAGGGCCGGCGTCAGTTGATCGTCTACCGCGCCTTCTTTGAGCCCGGCGTGCACGGCTGGCCGGAGCACGCCTGCATTGGCTGTTCCCTTGGAGCCGATCAGGTCTCCAACCTCGCTCACCTGAATGCGCGCGACACGACGCTGGTGTATGCCTCGCGCGCACCGCAGGCCGACATTGCGCGCTTGAAGGCGCGGATGGGTTGGGAAATCCCCTGGTACACTATCACCGATAGCTTCGACGTCGATTTCGGGGTGGATGAATGGCACGGCCACAACGCGTTCATCCGCGACGGCGAGCGCGTGTTCCGCACCTACTTCATCAACAGCCGCGGCGACGAGGCGATGGGGACCACCTGGAGCTATCTCGACATGACCGCGCTCGGGCGTCAGGAGAGTTGGGAGGACTCGCCGGAGGGCTACCCCCAGAGCCGACCGTACAAGTGGTGGAATTGGCACGAGAGTTACGTCCCCGACGTCGCCCCCGATCCGAAGTGGGTCGAGGTGTCGGACGCCGGAGAGGCCGCCTTTCGCAAACGCGACGCGGGCGCGAAGCCATGATCGGCGCCGACGCGAGAGGCGTTACGCAGCGTGATGAAACGGGCGTCGTGTCCGCATCGGCCGTGGCCGAATGGCTGAGTTTTGCAGCTGCGCCAACCCTAGCGATCATGGCGCTGCTGACGGTTGTCCTCGACAAAAGCCCGCCGAATGCGTTCTGCACGGCTGCCGGTAGCTTTTGGCCGGGCGGAATGGCACCGATGTACTTGTTGATGGCTGCCCTTCATCTGGTGCCATGGCTGAGGCTGATCTCCCGGCGAGGAATTGCCGCCCGGCATCTCTAATTCGGCACCAGTGGTGGCTCTTTTCCGGACCTCGATCGTTTTGGCTGCATCCTAACAGTGGAGCAAAAGCATGAACCTCAAAGGCAAGAATGTCGTCGTCACCGGCGGAAGCCGTGGCCTAGGTCTGGGGCTGGTCGAGGCGCTGGTCGCGCACGGCGCCGTGGTGACGGTCGTCGCCCGCAACGCCGATGCGCTCAAGTTCGTCGGCGCCCAGCTGGGCGTCGCCACGATCTCCGCCGACGTGACCGACGAGACCGCCGCTCATCGCATCCTTAGCCAGGTCCGCCCGGACATCCTGGTGCTTAACGCGGGCGCGAAGCCGCGGATGGGTCGGTTGGACCAGTTGAGCTGGTCGGATTTCAGCGTAACCTGGGAGACCGACGTCAAGGCCGGGTTCTATTGGCTGCAGGCGGCGTTGACCCTGCCGCTCAAGCGGGGAGGCCGGGTTCTCATACTATCGAGCGGCGCGGCCCAAAACGGATCGCCGCTCTCGGGGGGCTATGCCGGCGCCAAGCGCACGCTTTGGTTCATGGCGAAATATGCCAACAACGTTTCGGAGCAGAAGGACCTCGGCATCCGCTTCCAGACCATCGTGCCGCTGCAGATGGTCGGCGACACCGGCGTCGGTGACGAGGGCGCCCACGCCTATGCGCGCGCCATCGGCATCAAGCGTGATGAGTTCCTGGCGCGCTTCGGCGCGCCGATGCCGCCGCGGGAGTTCGGCGAGAAAATTGTTTCAGTGCTGGGCGACCCGAAATATACGGAAGGATTTGCCTTCGGGCTCAAGGGCGCCACCGCGGTCACAATACTGGAGGGAGCAGTGGCTTGAGCGCAGGACGGCCCCCGCTGAACCGCGACCGCCAGGCGGAGCTCCTCGCCGAGGCCGGCGAGCTGCGCCCCGAGCTGCATCGTTATTGCGCGCGTCTGATGGGCTCGGTGATCGACGGCGAAGACGTCGTGCAGGACACGCTCGCCCGGGCTTTGGTGGCATTGCAAGATATGGAGGAGATGCCGCCGCTTCGGCCGTGGCTGTTCCGGATCGCCCACAACCGTGCCCTCGACCTGTTGCGCGGACGGGCAGTGCGCATGACCGAGCCGATCGAAGCCGCCACTGATGTCGCCGACCCGGCCAACGCGGACCCCGTGGAGATGCTGATGCGCCAGGAAGCGGTCAAGACGGCGGTGTCGCGCTTTGTGGAACTCCCCACAATCCAGCGCAGCGTCGTCATCCTCAAGGACGTGCTCGACCAGTCGCTGATCGAGATTGGCGCTCTCCTCGACCTCACGGTCGATGCCGTGAAGGGTCATCTGGCGCGGGGTCGCGCGCGGCTTCGGGAGATCAACGCGCAAGCCGGTCCGCCTCTCGACGCGCGGCCGGCATCCGCTGCGGTGGCGCGCTATGTCGCGCTCTTCAACCAGCAGGACTGGGACGGCCTGCGCGCGCTGCTGGCCGACGACGTGAAACTCAATCAGTCCACGTATCCGGTTCGGGTCGGCTCCGCTGAAGTCGGCAGGTTCTTCACCATCTACGCCAAGTTCGATGGCCTGTGGTTCGCGCCTGCCTGGCTCGAGGGACGGGAGGTGATCGCGGTCTTCCAGGATCGCGCCGATCCGAAGCCGAGCTACTTCATGTGGCTCGAGTGGCGTGACGGCCGGATCAGCTTCATCCACGACTACCGTTACGTGCGCTATATCGCCGCCGACGCAGAGCTGGCGCTCGCGCCGCCCGCCAAGCCTGCGGGCGACGGCGCCGGGCAGTAACAGGCAGTTTTGTTGACGATCAGCACTCCATCGTCCATTGAGGCTCTGATGAAATTCCGGGGAATAGGCTGGGAGTTCCTCGCGCCGTGAGTAAGCAAGGAGCGTTGTTGCGATGAAACAATTTGCCAAAATCTTGTTGACCTCCGCTGCACTGTGCGCGACGACCTTCTCCCCGGCGCAGGCGGAGATCGATGTCATCAAGCTCAAGGCCGCGATCGAGACCTCGGTCGAATCCGACTACCCAAGCCTCGACACGCTGTACAAGGATATCCACGCCCATCCGGAGGTCGCATTCCAGGAAGTGAAGACCGCAGCCAAACTCGCGGCCGAAATGCGCGCGCTTGGTTTCGAGGTCACCGAGAAGATCGGCAGGACCGGGCTTGCCGCCATCTACAAGAACGGCGACGGCCCCACTAACATGGTGCGTACTGAACTCGACGCGCTGCCGATGGAAGAGAAAACCGGCCTTGCCTATGCAAGCCGCGACAAGACCAACTGGAACGGGCAGGACACTTTTGTGGCCCATAGCTGCGGCCACGACATTCACATGGCGAGCTGGGTCGGCGCGGCGAAGACACTGCTCGGCCTGAAGGATCAGTGGCACGGCACGCTGATGTTCATCGCCCAGCCCGCCGAGGAAACGGTGTCGGGCGCCAGGGCGATGCTGGCGGACGGCCTGTTTCACGCGATTCAAGAAGCCCGACTTCGCCTTTGCTCTCCACGACGGACCGTTGGCTTACGGCACCATCAGCTATCGCGTCGGTATCGGCTCGTCGAATTCCGACAGTCTGGAGATCACGTTCCGCGGCCGCGGCGGTCACGGCGCGGCGCCACAGCGGACCATCGATCCCGTGATGATCGCGGCACGCTTCATCGTCGATCTGCAAAGCGTGATCAGCCGCGAAAAAGACCCGACCGAATTCGGTGTGGTCAGCATCGGCGCGATCCATGGCGGCACCGCCGAAAACATCATTCCCGACGAGGTGCTGCTGCGCGGCACCATCCGCACCTTCAAGCCCGAGGTCCGCGCCAGGATGCTGGCCGGGATCGAGCGGACGGCCAAGGCTGCAGCCGCGATGTCGGATGCGCCCGCGCCCGATATCAGGATCACCGAGGGCGCCAAGGCCGTGATGAACGATCCAGCCGTGGTCGAGACGGCAGCTAAAGTGTTGAAGGTCGCCTTCGGCGACAACTTCAGAACGTCACCGCCGGGCACCCCCAGCGAGGACTTCTCCGAGTTCATCAATGCCGGCGTGCCGTCGATGTTTTTCAACATCGGTGTCTATGAGCCCGAACGCGTCGCCGCGGCACGCGACGGAACCGGGCCGCAATTGCCATCCAATCATTCGCCGCAGTTCGCGCCAGTACCAAAGCCAACCATTCAAACCGGCGTTGAGGCCATGACGCTCGCCGTGCTTTCGGCCTTCGATCAGTACGCAAGGGGAAAATGAGGGGAGGGGGCGTGTTATTGCATTGAAACAATCGCGTTGGATAAATAGCGCGTAATGGCCGTCTCCGCTTCGTCGACCCATCCGCTAGACCATCCGATCTGGAATGCGCTGACATCCACGCAAAGTTCGCTCGCGGAAGGTGGCGCGCGGGCGCGGCGTTATCCTCCGGCGATAGCGCCCTTCGCGGCGATGGCGGATATGTCCCCACCGAGCTTCGCAGCGCTTGGCGAGCTGATGTCACGATCCGACCAAGCCGTGCTGTTCACCACCGAACCCGTGACCGCACCTGCCGAGTTCAAGCTTCTCCTCGCCGCGTCAGGCGAGCAAATGATCGGCGCTCCCGTCGAAACCCCGATACGGTTAGTCGAAATCATCACGCTCGGCGCTGCTGACGTACCGGCGATGATGGAATTGACCAAGCTTACCAGGCCAGGCCCGTTCACCCCGCGAACGCATGAACTGGGAACGTTTCTTGGCATTCGAGTTGACGGGCAACTGGTTGCGATGGCGGGCGAGCGAATGAAGCCTGCCAATTACACCGAGATGACGGCGGTCTGCGTGCATCCCGATTACCGCGGCCGCGGTTATGCGCAAATGCTGCTGGGCGCGGTCTCCCGCCAGATTGTGGCGCGTGGCGAAATTCCGTTCCTGCACGTCTTCTCTGATAACGCCGCGGCAATCGCTTTGTACCGGCGGCAAGGAATGGAAATCCGGCGCCGTATTTTTGTGACAGCATTGGGACGGATTGTTTGAGGGGCGAGATCAAATGTTTCTGAGCTCTGGAAGATCATCCGTTTGGAATGAATCGGATCGCGATCTAGGGCGTTACGAAAGTCGATCTGTAACGACGGGGTTTCGGTAGGAGATACAAATGACGCATGTCGGATGTGGATGCTGCGGATTGCCGCGCCGGCATGTATTGCAGGCGGGATTCGCGGCGGCAGCTGTGGGCGCGTTGGGAACGGTTAGCGATGCCGTTGCACAGGCAGACAGGCCGTTGTCTCCAAAGATCAATTCTGCGCGCGTGATCGACACACACGCGCATTATTTTCCAAAGGCGTTTCTCGAGGTCTTCAATGCCGAGGGGCGCCGCTTCGACGCTGAGTTTCACACCACCGACCAGGGCTTTTTTTTCAAGACGCCGGGCCAGACGAGCGGTCCGCTGCCGATGAAATTCATCGATCTCAGCCAGCGTCTCGCCGACATGGATACCCAGGGCGTTGCGGTTCATGCGCTTTCGCTCACAGGTCCCATGGTGTATTGGGCGGATGGTGAGGTGTCGCACAAGCTCTCAAGGGAATGGAACGACGCTGCGGTCGCCGCGCACAACGCGCATCCCGATCGTTTCGTGGTCCTGGCAACGCTGCCGATGCGCGATCCCGATCGTGCGATCGATGAACTCAATCGCGTGACCAAGCTTTCCGGCGTCCGCGGTATCTACATGGGGACCAACATCGACGGCCGCGATCTCGACGATCCGCTGTTTGAACCGATTTTTGCGCGCATCGAGGCGCTCGATCTCCCGGTTTTCCTGCACCCGCTGGGACCGCCGATCGGCGGCAAGCGGCTGCAGCCTTATTCCTTGACCAATCTGGTGGCGTTTCCGTTCGACACGACCATTGCCGCCTGCCACCTCATTTTTGGCGGCGTGTTGGACAAGCATCCTAGACTTGCTGTAAATCTGCCCCATGCCGGTGGTGTGTTGCCGACTTTGATCGGACGCCTCGATCATGGCTTCAAGGTCATTCGCCAAGCCAAGCGCATGGCGCAGGCCCCGAGCGACTATCTTCGCCGCTTCACCTACGACATCATCGCGCACTCCAAGCCCGTGATGGAGTTCGTCATCTCGCAGGTCGGTGCGGATCGCATCATGCTTGGAAGCGATTATTGTTTCGAGGTCGGTTATGAGCGCCCCGTCCAATTCGTCGAGGAGCTTGGTTTGACGCCGGACGAGCGCATGATGATCATGAACGGTACGGCGGCGAAGCTGCTGAAGATATAGCGGCGGGTCGAATAAATTTTAGCGCGCGATAGGACACGATGGCAAAATCGATCACCATCTACGGCATCAAGAACTGCGACACCATGAAGAAGGCCAGAGCCTGGCTCGACAGCCGCGACGTGGCTTACGGCTTTCATGACTACAAGGCTGAAGGCATCGCCAAGGACAAGCTCAAGCACTGGTGCGACGAGTTGGGATGGGAAACCCTGCTCAATCGCGCCGGCACCACGTTTCGCAAATTGTCCGATGGCGAGAAGGAAGGCCTGAACGAACGCAAGGCGCTCGCCCTGATGCTGGCGCAGCCCTCGATGATCAAGCGGCCGGTGCTCGATCTCGGCGGCAAATTGCTCGTCGGCTTCAAGCCCGAGATCTATGCCAAGGAAATAGCTTCCGGCGGGTCGCGGCGCACGAAGGTTTAAAACCAAGTCGATATGATTGCCGCGCCGCCGCTAGCTGAACTCGATCTGGTCGCCGGTCGGAGTGCGGCATGGCGCGCGATGAAAAAGATCGCGATCGATCACCGCGCAGCGTTTCACCGTGGGCAACGTGTCATTTCCTCGCATAAGATTCCTGATCTCGAATCCGCCGTCCTCGGAGATGGTCTTCAAGGACGCGATGACCTGCGTGACGCCGGTGCCTGCCGAGAACGGCAGCAACAGCCGCTCATAGGCAACGATCCGGCCAAAGCTGTCGTCGACGTTGGCGATGGTGTAGATGGGAAGGGCGCGGCTCAAGCATTCGTAATAGATAGGCATGATCAGAGGAGCCAGTTTGGTGCCGAGATATTCGTCGAGATATCGGCCTGCGCCGCGGGTGCCATAGGCGATAGACATGCGCGTGCCATCGCTTTCGATCATCAAACGCGGGGGCTGCGCATTTTCGACGGTCAGAAACACCAGATCGGGAAGTTCGTCCTCGATCCGCGCCGGCTGGTATTCGTCGATGCGCGGCAAGAGCTGCGCGCGGGAGTACAGCCGCAGCCACGTGTTCAAGAGGTCGCGCTGCTTGATCGATTTGATAATCGTCGGATTGGCACTTTCGAATTCCAAAGCCGCTATCCCCAAAAAGACTGCGATCC